>Ga0228711_1001167_pt1 | contig 37535 bp, 18 predicted proteins | sample MedpolnodulmetaG_2_FD_177996 | JGI IMG/M metagenome (GOLD analysis project Ga0228711, IMG submission 177996) | Root nodule microbial communities from Medicago polymorpha collected in Santa Monica, California, United States - brown nodules | ecosystem: Host-associated > Plants > Roots > Nodule...
TAATTAACCAATCTAATCATATATATTAAAATTAAAAAGGTAATGAAAGTTGGATTTTTTTATGTTTTTTTTTATAATGGTTTTTGAGTTTTTATAGGTAAACTCTAAGAAAATACAAGGTTGGAGTTTCACTTTCACAGATATTTTATATGAAAAGTATAAATCGTTGTCTATGTGATACAGGTTCAAGTAAAATACTTAGCACTGTTGATGCAAGAGCCAAGAGATAACATTTACTACACCATCATCATCCACTACACTACATCAACTAAATGCTAGGCCAAGCGATTCTAAAAGTTAAATTAGTGCTTCTGAAGTATATTTATATACACTATCTTATTTATGTAGGACCTACTCACGTTTACGATTCATCATTTGAAGCGTGATACAAGTGACTCGTCAACTATGATCTAATAGATATTGAATAACTATTATATCATTTTTAAATTTAGATTAAATTTAACTTAAACTCTTATAAAACGGCCTTATAAAGTGAACATCACATCCACTTATAAACTTATTTTATTTAATGTGAACTTTTTAACAAAGTTGAAGCGATTTACTTTGTTGTATTAAAATGTAAACTATTTTATTAAAATTTTAATATATCTAGGTATTGTCACTAATAACTTTGCTTTTTGTAGAACATGTCCACTTTAATTTGGATCTCTACAACAATATAGTTTAGTTTAGACAAATATGTTAGAATATCAAATAGTAAAATAAGAATAAAAAGACGCACGAACAGGGACGAAGGGAATTGCGTTAGCTCATTTCTCTCGCCCCTTACTCCTCTTATGTGTCTAAAAAAAATATCTATCAAAAAAACATCTATCAAAAAGAAATTAAAAAAAAAGGTCAATAGTTTAATTTAATGAAATAGTTTAGAAATTAATACTATTAAAAGATTAATCCAACAATTGAGATTGAGTTGAAGCACATAAACATAATCATGTCCGTACACTCTAAGTTTATTATGAGAGGACAAGTTAGCCACCTCATTCTTGTTCTTTTGCTCATTATTTCATCTCCTATAAAAGTCCAATTAAGTTCGTTATATTTATTAAAGAGAAAAATAAAAATGTCTCCATGAATTGACAGAAAGATAAGGCCAAAATTGATTTTCATTTTGACTAATCAAAGGTAATTGCTTATCACTCACCAATCACCATCAAGATAAGAAGAAGGTCACTCATTATTATCAATGCATAGTGCAACAAACAGTAACATTGGATAGAGATAATAAAAACCTCATAAAGAAAGCATTGAAGAAAGTTTAGAAGAATAATTGTATTGTATTGTTTCCAATTTGGATGAGTATGGAAAACCACAACGATTCTTCTGAGTGGCAGCATTTGAGCACAAACTGGTCTCAATACAGTAATGATCATTCACAATTTCCTGTGACTGTACCTACACAGATATTACCTCATAATATCTCTGACTCTTCTTCTGGTTCTTTTCAATATAGTGAATTTCAGTCATGGAATTTACCTATTGAAGGTAGTGTTGAAGATAGAGCAGCAAGTGCTTCCAAGAGTCACAGTCAAGCAGAGAAAAGACGTAGAGACAGGATTAATACACAGCTTGCTAATCTTAGAAAACTTATTCCTAAGTCTGATAAGGTAAACTAATTTTTTTTTTCTTTCTTCTTGTTTGTCACATTTAATTTAATTATATAGTATAGTATTAGTGTATTACTATTTGAAGCTTAGACTTTGTTCCATATTTCATGCAAGAAAATGGAATTAGCTACTTAGGGAAAACCCAAGTGATAAGATGTTGCATTCATTCAATTCAGCTTTGAAGAATAAGTGTGCTACTGTGATTTTGACAAAAGCTATCTTTTGGAACTTCAATAAAATGTTGTTGTCACCATAATTTTGTCAAACTCGTTATAATTCAAAGTATGTACTTGATTGTAATTTCATATGAACAATTTGGGATCTATTTCTTATTGTATGTTTGGATTGATGGTGAATTCAACAAAATCACGAAAACACTATGATTTTGTGACACTCAAATTTTCTAGAATCACTCGGGCTCCCCATTATTCCGGAAATTTTACTCAATCCAAACATGCATAGGAAATGATTTCCACTTCCCCTCTTGGAGAAAATATAGGATGAAATTTACATTATACAAAGAACATCAAAAAAATTAAAAATGGTCTCCTATACCACGCCGGTACGGAATAAGATATTCCATAACTCTACCTATGTAGCACTGATACTTCATATTAAAGGCGTGTCCACGTACTAGTACGACACTAGCACATGTGATTGTATTTAATCACATCCATTTTCTCAAATTATTTTCGGTGTTCAAATGTTTGTGTGTCGCGTCTGTGTCTATCTCATTAATGACGAATTTACTACTCCACTAGTCGTATTTGATTAAAATTTTCTGCAATATTAAGGATCCCGACAGAACTGCAACGCGACTTCAATTGAATCCCTTGCATAACATAATCATTTGTATACTTGCAGATGGACAAAGCAGCATTACTAGGGAGTGTGATAGATCAAGTCAAAGACCTAAAACGAAAAGCAATGGATGTTAGTAGAGTCATCACAGTTCCAACTGAAATTGATGAAGTATCAATAGACTATAACCATGTTGTTGAAGATGAAATCAACACTAACAAAGTGAACAAATTCAAAGACAACATCATCATCAAAGCTTCTGTTTGTTGCGACGATCGACCAGAATTGTTCTCTGAACTAATCCAAGTCCTCAAAGGTTTAAGACTTACAACAGTTAAAGCTGACATAGCAAGTGTTGGTGGCAGAATCAAAAGTATATTGGTGCTTTGTTCTAAGGATAGTGAAGAAAATGTTTGCATTAATACTCTCAAACAGTCCCTTAAATCAGCAGTGACCAAAATTGCTTCATCATCAATGGTATCTAATTGTCCTACAAGAAGTAAGAGGCAGAGATTCTTTTTGCCTTCACATTTCGTATAGTATTTTGTTGCAAAAATATTATTTTCTATTTTCTATTCACTCCTTTTTTTTTTTAATTAGGAGGGTCATTTATTTTTGTGGGGGCAATTATTTGCTTCATTTATCAATATTTATTTATTGTATACCTCTGAGATATATAGTTTGTCCATTAGGGAGATGAAATATTGATTTCTACCACTAATTAAGGCAAAAGCAAAGTTAAAGTGGGAAATTGAAAGCTAGGCAAAGCATATGCATAAAGTAAAGTAATCAGGTGTGTGATCAATTGCTGCTTCCAAATGGAAAAGTACAGACTTTGATTTTATATCTTAATCGACTGGATTATTTCTTTTTGGTAATAAAAAATTTTGGCCAGTTGGGTTTTGGAGGATCACAAAAGTTTAGGGGAATTACTTTTCAATTTTTAGTATAAGAACTAATATTTTTTTTTAAAACTCGGTATCCGATTCAAGAATCGACTAATCTAAGGGGACCAATCCCACTGCCCACTTGCGGGGGCCCCGTTTAAAGCCAAAGCAAGTTTTGTATGAACTTAGCCCACCAAAATTGGCACCAGAGGGAATCGAACCTGAAACCTTTGAATGAGCAAACTCCAAGATCCCAAGCCAACCACTAGGTCAACCCGAAATAGGTTATAAAACTAATATATTAACATTTGTTATTAAAAAAATATTAAAACTAACTAAAGTAAAAGTATTTATTTTTTTGGATAACATCCACCAACGTCACATTGATGACGGAATTCAAACTCATTTTGTAATTTGAGCTTAATTTTCATCAATTGGATCAACATACATTGATAATCAACTATATAGATTATTGGATAAGAAAAACAATGAGCAAAAGATTAAAGAGATATTTAAATGAGTAAACAACTACTTTAGTCTATGAATGTTTTGTTGGGACTTTTGCGAGAGCCTACACTGTTGGAGTTGATCATCACATTAGACTAAGGGTAACCATAAAAATACGTCTAGAATCAAAACTTTAAGGCATTATGTTTATGGCTTCTTTCACTTTTATGTTGCAACAAGTGTGAGGCTCTATGCATCCTTGATCCAACATCATTAACCACTCCTTCTCTCCCAGACCTCACCAAGTCGAACCACGCTCTAATATCATTGTTGATACTTTTGAGGGAGCCTACCACACTGACGTGAATCATCACCTCAAACTAAGACCAGTTACACAAGTGAGTTCGACCAACACATCTTCACTCAAAACCTTAAGACAAAAGTTATCCAGGTTCTCTCACTTATTTGTTGTTCAACATCTACTTTCGCATCCAATGTGAGACTTCTAACTCACACTTGACACATCAATATTCTCTTCCTAAAGTGGTTGAGTCTTCACGTCTTTGATCCAACTCTATGAACCATTCCCGCCCCCTGAACTAGACTTTGATACCATTGTTGGAACTTTTAAGGAAGTCGACAAAACTGAGGTGAATCATCACATTAGATTAAGAGCATCCACACAAGTAAATTTACACATCACTTATTCTCCAAAAACCTTAAGACTTAGGTATACGAGTCTTCTCATTTATATGCCACTCAACATCTACATTTTTATATAACGTGAGATTTCTAACTCACACTTGACATATTTCCTCCTGACACTCACCAAGTTGAACTCGATTCTTATATCACTTTAGACTAAGAGCAACCTCACAAGTGATTTTGGACGCTACATCTTTAACCAAAATCTTAAGATATTTATGTATACGAGTCCCCTCACTTATATGTTGCTCACACTTAATACATCAATATTCTCTCCTCAAGTGTGAGATTCTTCTCGTTGTCAATCCAACACCAAAAACCACTCTTGCTGCCCCAACCCCCACCAAATAGAATCAGACTTTGATGCCACTGTTTTTGGCGGAGCCTACAACACTAAGGTGGATCAGCACATAAAACTGAGAACAACCATACAAGTGAGTTTAAAACTAAATCTTCATCCAAAACGTTAAAGTATTAGTCAGATTCGTCCTCTTATTTGTATGTTGTTCAATATCTACTATTTTTTTTATCTAATGTGAGACAAATGTTAGTAAGTTAAAGATGTTGTAATTTTAAGAATCGTGAACTTTCCTCATAAAACCCTTTCAATATCTATTAATTCACCAATCGAACTACTTACATATATGAAATTTTGCATAAAATTACAGGTTATCTTGATTCCAAGAACTTAGTGAACATAATTCATTTCTGAAAGCCAACAGCCTTATCATGTCAAAAGTATATCCCAGTGGAATCCACCCCCTCTCTCTTTTCCCTGCATATGGTTAAGATAAGAATAGACAAACAAATAAATTGAAGTGATATGTAATGTGGCAGAACTAGGGGACTGCTAGAACTCATTTATAATTAATCCACTACAACAACCATTTCAAGTCATGCAATCAATAAACACATGAAATTTTTCACAGCATGAAGAATTCACTAGGCCATTTATTATTCCATGCCATAACTTTAAATATGGTTTAGCCGCATACCATAATGATAGGTTTGTTTACATTCATTTGTGACTCGCTTTTAGATCAATAGGTAACAAATTGCAATTACAGCAGTCACATAATGAGAAAATAAAATTTAACAAATAATAGCTTGAAATCTGACCTGCTATTATGAGATTTCTTAGAGTCCCACTCTTTACCCAAACTGTTTCGCTCATTCCCAAGTGAAAAGACGGATTTGCCTTTACGTGACTTAACTTACGTTGCGTGACTTAACTCATGCAACGTGAGTTAAGTCACACTAGGTTCTATTTTCGATCAAAACCTAGCAAGCAACCACACAGCTCCATTTTTTCTTTCCCTCCACCTCCAAAAACCCAAAACGTGCGAATTTTTGGGTCAAAATCTTCGTTCCAAATCATTGCAAATCGTTAGGAAGCAAGTTTCTACGTTCATCAAGCATCAAAGAACAGGTAATGTACCGTCAAAACTCATCCTTTTTTCCTGGTTTTTCTGCAACTTACGTCATTTTTTTTCCAGTAGGTGATAGGGCTGAGCGTGAGTTAACTCACGCTAGTTGTAAGTGCTGCGTGAGTTAACTCACGCTACTGTGTTGCCCAGATTTTGAATATTTGCGCCACTTTTTTTACTTGCTTTGCTTGCGGCAAAAGTTATTTATTTATTTTTTCTTTGTTATTTTTTTATTGAGTAGACATTGAGTGACATGGTTGAAAATGTGGCGGAGGATGCCGTTGATCTGAAACCGGGCAAAAACAAAGCTTCTGGTGTAGCATCCGGCGATGTCAAACCAACCAATGATGTGAAGTTTAAAGTGAAAATTCCTTTTCAAGCTCACATTGTTCACAACCAAGCAAAACCGGTACCTACCGGTAACTTTGAAGAAAAGCCTAAACCGGTACCTACCGGTGTTCGTGTTATTCAAGTAAACACCGGGTCATTTTTTACAACAAATGAAAGATGGAAAGATCGAGAAGAATTACCTGGTTGGGTTCGTCGGCAAGTGGCTAGGGCCGAATCTACTATTTCTATAGATAAATCTAACAATAACGCCATACATGACGATGCAATGTGAAAGGAGTGGTGAGTACAAGCCACCTAAGACGAGGAAGAAACCGAAGCTTGAAGGCACGGGCTCAAGGAAATGTAATTGTCCGTTTAGGTTGAAATGCTTCTTTGAAAAAAAACACAAGATTGGTGGATTGCAATGCTTTGTGGAATTCACAACCATGACTTGGCGCCAAAGTTATCCGGTCACCTTCTTGCGGGTCGACTAAAAGCGGAGGAGAAGCAAAGAGTTATCGACTTGACAAAGATTTTGGCAAAGCCTAGGAATATTCTCACGGATTTGAAGGAAAAAAACAAAGAAAGTGTGACACTCATCAAATTCCAAATCTCATGAGACCTTACATTGAAGAATTATGAATGTTAGAGGGGATGATAATTGTGGTTTCCGGGTCATAGCTAGGCACATGGGATTGAATGAGGAAGATCATGTTTTGCTTCGTCATGCACTTATTAATGAGTTGAAAAATCACAAGAGTGACTACTTGCCGATATATGCTACCGAGAGGCGTTATAAACTTATCTTGGATGGTTTACACCCTCCAACAAGTAAAAGTGGTATTGTGCCTCCAGAGAAGTGGTTGACCACTCCGGATATGGGTCACATTATTGCTACTTGCTACAATAGAGCGGTTGTTCTATTGATTTTTCCCGAAATGGGTGGTCCATGTGAGACATATTTTCCAATTCGGAGTGCTCCACCACTTAAGCCACATTCCAACATAATGTGCCTTTGCTTAATTCCGGACCACTTTCTTCATGTGAAGTTGAAAGAAGATTTTCCGCTACCACCTCCTTGTAAGGAGTGGATGACTCACAGGATTGGTGAGGCGGAGAAATGACATTTTGAGTTTATGGATAGACAAGTCGCCTTCGATGATCTCATGTCTAAGGAGCCAAAGCCGCCAAAGAAACCAACAAATGAGCATAATCCTATTACTTGTGACACTCTAACTCCGAAAAAACCAAAGCAAGATTTCGAATTCATGGATGAAGACGAAAATTATGCACTATCACTAGTCTAGTTAGATAGGTTATGACACTTTTGGTGGATTACACCCCAACATATTTTTTGGTGGCCTATTGTGTAATTTGGATATTTATGGCCAATATGTAACTAATATTATATATTATATAAATATATGAAATGAATTATTTTTTTGGTGGCTGGTTATGACACACCAATTATTGCTCGCATTACTTTGTCACTAATTATTCAACTATTTATATTATCTCATATTTGTTTTTCATTATATTTTTGTGAAGTGAAACATGTCTGAAGATGCAGAAGATCCGGTTAAACTTGAAGTTCGTTATGTAGATGTGAAAAAGAGGGCTTGGTTCACTGTAAACCCCACCGACAAGTTGGACGAGTTGAAGGCAAAACTTGACGTCTTCTTTATCCAAATTGGTTCAAATCATAGAACACGTGATGTGATAGTAAATGTGTCAGACCTGGACTTGGGGGAGGATAAGGAAAAGGACTTCTGGAAGACCGTGTATTATCCACAACTTCTCAAAGATGATAGCGACGTTGATTACATGTTTAGGTTAATGGTTAAGAATAACACTTTGTATCTTTTTGTCCGATCAGTTGAGTGTAATATTTATTTAAGTGTAATAGTGTAATGTTTTCCGAATTTGTGTTCGTATTGTTGAATTTTAATGAATTTGTGTTTATGTAATTTAACGATGAATTTGGGTAATTTTGACCGTTTATGTGAGATTAAGTAATTTTAGAAATTTGTGGACAAATTTGTGTAATTTGGATCGTTTACGTGTCATTAAGTGTGTTTAAGTGATCACGGGTCATTATCGGCGAATTTGTGTAATTTGGACCTTTTGGACCGTTATGTGTGATTGTGAGAAAACAATGTTTTTGTGTAATTTTGATCGATTATGTCGTATTATTCGATAATTTTGTTAAACTGGCGTAATTCGGTTCAATTATGAGCGTGTAAAGATTACGAGTCATTAGTGACACACTTTGCAATTAAAGCATATCAGTACAACATTTATTGCTGTACTGATATATCAGTAGAACGTGAGTTATCTCGCGCATGTGTTAACACTTTGCATGAGTTAACTCACGCAGTGTTTTACACGTGTGCATCTTAAGTGACGCATCGTTAGTTAAGTAACGCATAGTTTTACACTTGCATTAATTAACTAACACAGGGGTATTTTGGTCAGTTTAGTTGGGTGTGAGCGAAAAATGTAGGGGGAGAGCAGAAATCAATTTTTTAAAGTTGTATTTCTCTGAACACTCTACCAGTCCCTGAACAATCACACGGGTTTCAACACTTTTGACAAAGTGTTTTCGAGGGCCAACCCTCGTAAATTTAGAGAATCTATGTGTCAATAATCACATGACAAATTTGTCACAAAAGACATTTTTGAGGGACTTACACCTCACAGATTCTTGCAAATTTGATCGTTCTGACCCAATTTTATGCACTTGTCCGAGACCAATTATCATTCTTATGACTTTCCCACTTACTTTAATTTGTGAGGAGCTGGCGATCGAAAAACCCCTATAAAATTTCTATGTTAAATTGCAAAAGCCCTTTTTTTCCCTCATTCATCATACTCTTAAAGAAATATCTAATCTACTTTCTTCTACATTCGATTTCCTCCATTCACAATTTTCTCCATCGTTCTCCTTGTTTTTCAAAGAAAAAAAATCCAAAAGCTTCAATATTGTGATATAAACTCTCTTCACTTATTTATTTTTTTTTTTGACGAAGCTCTCTTCACTTATTATTACTTTCACTTTACTATTTTCTACTACTTGTACATTTACATTTTTTCTATTACTTTCACGACACTACCAAAGCCAATTTGCCTCCCTTGCCAAAATGAACATAGATAAATGTTTTATAAAAATAATTAACTTTAATTGCCCATTTCAAAAATCAATTTTTATTTCTTTACAACTTACAATGTCACCAATGATTAACTTTAAACATTTTATTATTAATTTATAACTTTAAAATTAAAATTTAATTTTAAATTAGTCTTTTTTAGACTTTATCTTGCATTGATTCATAGTTTCGAATATGGTTTAAAACTATATGTTAATGATATAGTGAGTCAAACGAAGAAAAAAAATGTACATTAGCAGTTTGATTATGATTATATTAAAATGGATTAAAGTGTTCAACTAAAAAAAATGAGTGAAGCGTATATTTTAACATAAGAGAGGTATCTAATTCGATACTTTTTTAGGGAGAAGAGTGTAATTTTCTTTAACATATTTGCATGGGAAATATATATTTTAACTTGGGAAAGGATTATACAATTTAAGCATCTCAAAAGTTGTGTATGTATCTTATATTGAGGCACCATTTGAGGTAGTTTTATTTTTATGTTTTAAAATTTTGAAAAACCAAATTGCATTTTGAGTTTTGGAAATTTTCATACACCAAAATCAGATTTAGTTGAGTTATGAAATTTTCAAAAACTAAAACCATTTTCAAATATAAATATTCGTCATAAACATGTTTTAATCCAAAGAACTCATACCATTATATTTTCAAAATAATTAATATATTAAAAAAGTATAATGTATTTATTTACTAGTGATTTTAATAATAGTTGTCAAAAGTGGGGGTTGTTGAAAGACGACTATCAGAGTGGTGATATGAAGGTGGTAAGAGTGATGGTTTCTAGTAGTCGTAGTAAAGATTGAAGGTGAATCACTAAAATAGAACCATACTTTGTTGCGGCCAAAAGGCCATGCAAAAGCGAAAAGATCCCTCGAAATGGAACATATGTGACAACCTTTTTCTGCTACAAAAAACTTCATCACAAAAGTTTGTTGTAGAAATCGACCGCTGCAAAGTGCAATTTTATAGAAAAATATAATAACATTTGTTTGGAAATAACCCGTTGCAAATGTGTTTTGAAAAAAAAAATTGTTTTTGCATCTTTTGTAAACGTCACAAACACTTTCTTATTATATTATTTTTTGTATTTTCATGATTAGTGAGAAAAATAGAGAAAAATTTCAACAAATAAAATTTAGATATAGTAAAAAACAAAAATATGTATTACAAAAAAAATAAAAAATATTTTCTTGTAAAAAAAGTAAAAAATTCTTTTTTAATAAAAAAATTAACAAATAAACAAATTGTGAAACAAGTTTTTTTTATATTAATTCAAAAGAAAATATAAAGATTAAAACTTAAAATGAAAAAACTTACAGTAAAATTTTGTATTAATAAATTTATAGAGAGAAGTGAGAGAGTATGATTATAGAGAGAAGAATGGTTGTAAAAATGAAGTTGAATGGGGTCTTTGTGTATAGAAAAAAATTATAGACGTTGTGGATTTACGTCGAATTTTAGTCTTATGCAAATCTCGTTAAATTAAAAAAAAAAGGCCAAAATTTTGTGGTGGTTATTTTGGTTTAGTGGCAGTTTAAAGCCGCAAAATAATTGATTTGTGCATTTTCAGTGGGTTAAAACCGCCGCAAATAACAAGGGTTTGTACAAATATTTATGACAACTTTAGGTAGGGCAGGACAATGGGCAGATCCAGACCCAAATCCCCCACCCAAACAAACCCGCGGTTGAAGTCATATGGCCAAACTCCGCCAAATTCCAGCATTCGGTTAATACATGATGATTTATCAGGTCTGCGGGTAAATAGACCAGTTTATGTTGTTTCAAACCAAACAAAAAAACTACAAAAAAGATCTTTAGGTGTGGAAGAAAAAACCAAATAGGCTCGTGTGTTTTGAAGAAGGGACGAGAGGCAGTGAGAAAGATTGCATGGTTGGGTATGCAGAGGCGAAACCCAAATATTTTAGAGGAAGTTATGTTGTTATTATTATTGTCACAGAACCAAGAATATTAGATGAAGATATAATGTTTGTTGAAGAGGAATTAATCGATATCTATAAATAGGGAAGAAGAAATAAAGAAACAAAAGTCTCTGATGATGAAATAATGAGTAGAAGAAGAAATGATTGTGATTTGTTTTGTGTGCAACATGATAACAAACAAAGAAGAAAAATTTGTGTTTTGTTGTGTGATACTCATACGAAATCGTGAATAGAAAATAACTAAAACAATTGGCATTTTAAAATAAGTGAACTACTTGTGACAAACAATACACTTATGAACGTATTCTCGTTTGACTAATGCAGTTGCAAAGTTAAAGAAACATTAATGATATGTGATAAAAGCATGGGCATGATAGATTGAATGGGCAGTCAAAATAGTAAGATGAGACATGTTCGACCTGGTTCGGTCACTGTTGGGTGTGATTTTGAAATCCGAATCCACCCGGTTGAACCCGTTATGAACTGCATTTTAGCTTTTTGTTACCTGAAACATTAAAAAACTGCACGAGTTAACTGGTTTGGATCGGTCCTGTCCACCCCTAGCTTTAGGCCGCCGCAAAATTCAAAAATTCAAAAAATAAAACTTTCCTCGTACATTTGTGTGTGTCTTGGGCTACTGCAAATGAAAGCATCAAAAGATGACCACTTCAAAATTTGGAAAGCCACCACAAGTATTTTTTTAATTAAAAAATGAACATCTTGCATTTGTGTGGGCCTTGGTTGCCGCAAATGCATTCAAGGTTGCCGCTAATTATGCTACAAATAGGGCATTGTTGTAGTGAATGAAGTGGTGATTGGCAATGATTGAGTGGTGGTTGACGGTGGTCGTCAAAGTAATGATCGCAAATGGATGGAGTGGTGATTGATAGTGGTTGGAGTGATGGCCATAATGGTAGTCGGTGGTTGTCGTATTATAGATCAAAGGTGAATGAAGTGGTGTTCGGAGGTGGACGACGAGCTTGGCGGTGGTTAGACTGACTGTCGGTGGTGGTTTTATTGAAGATCAGTAATGGTCAAAGTGATGATCAATGGAGGTCAAATTAATGGTTGTTGATGGTGGTCAGTTTAGTGATTAGAGGTGGACCAAGTGGTGTTTGACGACGGTCAAAGTGGCGGTCATAATGGTAGTTAATGGTAGTTATATTGGATATCATTGGTGGATGGAGCGTTGGTTGGAGAAATTATTTACGCTAAAAAATAAGTCAATTCAAACATACCTTAAAAAAATAGGCATATAGTATTAGACTTTCGCCTTTAATTTTTTGAACAATATGGTTATTTTTACGGTGTCCAATATTGATTCTTATGCTGTGGATTGTTTTTATTTTAATGTGACTTAACTATTTTTTAATTGATAATTTAAATAATATTATAAAAATGATGAAATAGTCTAAATAAAGGGTAAAAGTGAAAGAAATTTCCACTCCCAAAATGTGTTTCTCCGATATAAATTGGTATATAGATTGTCTAATGTTTTTTTTTACCAAAAAAAAAAACTTGAGAAATTTAAATGACATGACTATTTTTTAAAAGGTTACTAGTGGTAAATAAGTTTTCTAGTCAAAAACAAGTGATATATCATGACGAAGTATCATACCATATAGTGAACAAATAGTTGGTAAGGGAAGAGAAAAATCCATTTCTATGTTGTATTTTCATATTATTTATTTCCCTTTTTTATTTAATGTTGTTGGTTTGTAGTGGTTCTGTCCTTCCCAAGTAGAAAACTACTTATTGTGTAATTTGCTTCCACAAAAGCATGGCGGATATAAAGGATAGTATACTAGTGGCATGAAAGACAAGTAATCCTTTTGCCTAACGTGTTTTGGGTAAAGAGGGTAAACAAGGTTGGTTTTATATGGTGATTGGTGACCAATGATAGATGCAGCATAGTTTCCCATAGTTGTTATAATCTTAATTTACACCCTTCATCACATAAGGGGACAAAGGGGTTCCTTTCAAGGCTCGTGTGTGTTTTGTGTATGAGTGAAGAATCTAGATTCCCTTAAGTAACAAAATCACATATGCATTTATTACGTCGGCTCGGCGACTGTTGGATCAACATCAAACACTCTAAATTTAAGATAGGGTTTTACCGTTTTTAGTTAAGAAAATAAAAAGATCTATTTAAAATTTGTATTGACCGATCTTGATTGACCTTATATGAAGTTGTGACTGCGTGAATGTGTGATTTTGGCTTATCATAGAAAATCCGATTTTCATAATTGGTTTCTTTTTCAGTTTTTCCAGCTATAGTTTTTTTGTATAATTCAAATTCTCACGTGCTAGGTAATAATAGTGGATAGAGTCAAATGTTTCACATCGATTGCAAGCTTTGTGAATTGTGATAAGGTGGGTGCTTAGTCTAGGCATATGAGTTTTAGCCAAATTAAATAGTAGTGATAACTAAAATCATAGTTAGATATGAATTATAATATAGGATAAATGATTGGAAACAGCCATAAGCCAACTATGATGACAATGCGTCCCATTATCTCCTATGCTAAAGTTGGATATAACATTGTGCATAGCAAAATGATGCATGTTAAAAGAAAACAAGTCTGATCCATTTAAAAGAAAACAAGAATGATGCAAATATGTGTCGAATCAAATTATTTTGTTTGCGATTTAGTATCTTTTTCTCTTGATGCCAGTTCTATTAGACAACAATAATAAAGCCACTTGCGTCCTAAAATGGTGGTATTCATGCTATACAACGTAGTGTTTGTGTATGAGAAATAAATAAAAAGGAAATGAGATATAAAAATGAGAGAAAAAAAAGTTGTGTGAGAAAACACATAAGTTACTCGCGAAACTTAGAATTTGTTGAAGAATATCGAAGTCAACAAAAAGTAAATATTTCTACTTCAATGCAAATCAACAAATCATGAATTTTCAAATGGAATATATGAGTATATCGTCGATTTCACGAACCTGGATTTCTTTTTTGTTGAAGCGTTTTATATCATCTCAAGGAGGCTTGCTCTTCCTTTGAATAACGTCTCTAAGGCTCGCGACCATATTTGGTTGATGTCATGATGCATTGCGTTGAGTAGTGAATTGGTGGCACACTTCTTCCCATGCAACGCGTGATCCTTATGGGAGGCTTTTGTACCATGTCATCGGTTACCTTTTGAGCATTTAGGCGAAATTTCTTCATTTGACCATGCCTCAAACGCTGCGATAGTCAAGGATAACTTATATGTTCTCAATGTGCTCGTCGAGATCAACAGTTCTGTCATATGATTCCATGTCATATAGTTTTTCCAACACAACTATGATTCAGAAACTCTTAATCTTTATCGTGAACGATCATCTTGGCGTTGTTTTGACGACGCAAAGATCGAAGTATCTAAAGCACCGTGAGCGTGGACAACATGGTAGATCGTGTGTACAATATGAGAGAGAAGGTCCTTGAGACCTTGATCTCTCGGGAGTGTAGTCCATTCTTCTCTTGCATTACTGAGGTGAGGAGTGTTATACTGACAACGTGACCGTGCCGATAGTTGGGAATTCTCTGTAGCGTTTGATCGAGTTGACGAGTATCAATGGCTCTCCACCTGCTACAATTGCAGGTTCTGTTGTTGAATTATTTGGTTTTGGTTGTGCATAACCTGAACCAAACTGTGCATGATCTCCTCTGTTTATGTTGTTGTCAATGGAGGTGTCACCACCTTTTTTTTAATCCCTCCTATCGTGGAGTATTGACATGTGATGGGGAAGCAGTTCTTTCATGTACTAAAGTTGGAAGACGAATAATGTTGTTGGGACAATGTTTTTGTTCTTCAGCCATTTGAAATGTTTGGATATTATTTTATAGGTTTATCATAAGTGAATAAGACAAGGAAACATATCCTCGAAGAAGACGCCGCTGACCTTATGTGATCGAAATCAAACAACTTCTATCAAGATGAATGTTAGGGGGTGGAGTATGCAAACACACTGACGCTCAAGTTAGCAAGAGAGCAAATAATGAGATGTATCAAGTCGGAAAATTGTGTGCCTTGCATTTTTATTTTTTTTATATATATAAGAATGTACCATGCATTATAATGGATTGTGATTTTTAGAAGCACCAATGAGGAGTTATTGGAGGGTCCATTTCAGGCGGCACTCATCTATGTTCATAGATTTTGTGACCGTTACTAGCTGTTGAGGAGTTACAAAAAGGGGAGAATACACGGTTGAGAATAGTTCGATTAGTTTAACCCTTTGTATATCGGGCCTTATATAGCGTGGATTATGGGCATTGGATGAATCTAGAATGGCGAAATAGTTTTCAAATCCTAATTAAAAAAGATGACCAATTTAGGGTCGGATAATGTATTGAATATAATCTCCTCGAAGACATTAAATGATTTATTGAAATCATAAATAAATTAAAAATAACCAACAAAATTATAAATTTTTATAGAACAATTAAATCATTCATATCTAATTTTCATTGGGGGTGTGGGTGTGTGTGTGTGGGTGGGGGGGATACATTGAATAAATTGAGATACTATTTGTTTGAAAAAGGAGAATGGTGGGTTGAGGGTCAGAATAATTTAGGAGTTTAATTTGTCTAAATTTGGTAATTAGTGTTAGAGATTGAGGGTGGAGCGAGAGAGTCTGTGGTTTACAGTTTTATATGCGTTGTATGGTGAGGAAGGTGGCATCATTGGGGAGGGTGGGAGTGTAGCATCAGTTTGGTGGAAGAATTTGATTACCATCAGAGGTGGGGTGGGAGTGTGAGTCAGAAGTTGGTTTGATGATAATTTATGTCGAGAGGTGGGAGATGGCAAAGATACTTTGTTTTGGTTGGAAGGAGGGGTGTTAAAGTGTAGATATAATAGTTTTTTTTTTTTTTTTATCTAGCTAACAACAAAATGGTGGATAATGTTTAACATGTTCTCTTTAGGTTGGGGGAGGGTGATGGGGCTTGAAAATGATGGTAGAGGTTGTTAGCCTGAGATGAAGAGCAAGCGAAGAAGTGCTGTAAATTATTACTTTCAATTGTTTTGCAGTCTGGTGTGGGAGACAAGTGGATTTTTCAACTTCATGTATCAAAAAAAATATAATGTTACAAATGTTCATAATTACCTTTGTTCGATGAAACAACCTAACTATAGTGATGGTTCACATACCTTTTAACATAAAGAGGTTTCTCTAGAAGTCAACTTATTCATTTGGTGTCCGTTGCAGCATCGCATACCAACAACAAATAATTTAACCAGGAGATGAGTGCTTCAACCAAATGTACAACTATGTGCGGCCAATTGTCGCCTCCAAGAGGACGTTGATCATCTCTTTTTGTCATGTGATTTTTTCAGAAAAAAATTGTTTGGTATTTATAAATGGCTAGGTTTTGTTACAGTTCAGCCCACACAGTTCGCTGATCACATACTTCAATTTCGATCGCTAAGGTCAAACTCTTGATTTGGTATTTATAAATGACAAATCATTTTAGAGACCTGAGTTTAATTTTTAGGTGAAATAATTCTTGATCACACGATACATGCCTAAGGTCAAACTTTTGATCACCGAACTATTTTCTTTAAAAATTAAAAATTGATGGGTTGACAAAAAAATATATAAAATTTATTTATTTTTTGACCTAAAAAGTGACAAGTTTATTATAGACTTAAATATGATAATCGTCCCTGTAATTTGGGCCAGTTTTGATTTTCGTCCCTGTAAAAAAAAAAATTTGAAATACATCCCTATAAAAAAAAATTTGTTTGAAAAAGGTCCCTGACCCCACTATTCAGCTGATTTGGCATGGTTTTGGCCACGTGGCAGTTGCTGACTGTGCGACTTTTGCCACGTGGCGTGCCACCTAATATTAAATTTTAAAAAATATTTTTAAAATTAAAAAATATGAAAATAAATTTAAAAAACAATATAAAAATTATGAAAATAAATTTTAAAATATTTAAATAATTTTCTGAATTTTTTTGAATATTATATATTCTAAAAAATAATGATTTTTCTTTAAATTAAAATTTTTGTAAAAGAACAAGAAATTAGATTTTTTTTTTTAAAATTTATAATTTATTTTCGAAAATTATAAATTTATAACTTTTGAAAATATAATTGTCATTATTTTCGAAAAAAATTTAATATATAATTTTCAAATTATAAAAAATATTTTTCGAATATTTAATTTTCACATTTTTTTTCAAATTTTTTAATTTTAACTCTTTTTTGTCAAAAAATTAAGTTTTCGAAAATTTTAATTTTCAAAGTTTTTTTTTCGAATAAGTATTTTCAGATTTTTTTCAATTTTTTTTTATGATTTTTAAATTTATTATCAGATATTTTAAATTTTAAAAATAATTTCTAGAATTTTTTTTAATTACGTGGACTGCCTCGTCAGCACCACGTGGCAAAGGTTGCACAGTCATCAACTATCACGTCGGCGATTAGCATGCCAAGTCAGACATGAAGTGGGGCCAGAGACCTTTTTCAAACAAAATTCTTTTTACAGGGATGTATTTCAAATTTTTTTTTTCAGAGGAAGAAAAATCAAAACTGACCCAAATTACATGGACGATTATAATCAAGCGGATATATATAGTTGCAAAACCCTTGTTGAACATAAACCCCTCTTCCTTCCTACAACCGCAACCCATATCTGGTTGCACAATGAAATCAATAATTCTAAACCCAAAGTTTACATCTTTATCTTCCAATTTCCCCAAACTCTCTTCTTTCTCTCTCTTTTCACACCCTCGTCAATTCAATATCCTTTTCCGCAACAACCCATCTTCATTTTCCAACCCTCTTCGCCTCAACTCAACAAAACCCTTCATTCCCAATTCTCAAAATCGAACCTTTCAAGCTTCATCTTCTACTTCAGGTGATATTCATGTCATTGTGGGTCCCATGTTTGCCGGGAAAACTTCGTCGCTTATTCGTCGGATTCAGTCCGAGTCCGCTAATGGCAGGTCAACCCCTCTCCTTTGAAGAGTTTTTGTGTTTTAATTTGTTTATCATCATGTGTGCAATTTCACGTGTTTGAATAATTTATTGTTGAATAATTATAGTAGTAGTAGAATAGTGTATGCAAATTAGATTTTTTTTTTTACCATGTTTGGATAAACAACTTAATTAAGCGGTTATGAAAATAAAGTTAAACGGTTCTCGTATAAGCTATTAGTTGTTTTCGTAAGCTATCCTGGAGAGATTATGAAAATAAGCTGAAAGGTTATGCCGTTATGGACATGTGATAAGTTGTTTTCGTAAGTTCTTCCAAATAGTTTCACAGTTGTTTATGTTGATAGATAAGTTCAAATAAGTTGTTTGCATAAGCTCTCTCACACAGTGACACAAGTGCTTATGTTAGTAGATAAGTTTAAATAAGTCAATCTGAACTTACTCTAAAACTAAAAGCATTGATGTCCCATGTCCCAAATCATTGCGTTTTTTGTAATTTTAGTTATGAATGAAAAACAACTTTTGCTTTGGAATGCTATAGTTAGCTGTAAACTTGCAACCATCAATGGTAAGATATTCTCAGCTTTCAGGTCAAGTCTTGCAGAAAATACTCAGAATTTGGACAAGGTTCTCCAAGGTCTGTGTATATCTGGAAGATTGGAAGAGGCAATTAGGCTCTTGTACTGCACGGGATTTCCGGTGCATCCGAGAACCTATTCCTTGATGCTGCAGGAATGTATATTCTGGAAAAATTATGGTAGGGGAAGAAGAATTCACGCACACATGATCATTGTTGGATATGTTCCCAATGAATACTTAAAGACCAAATTGTTGATACTATATGCAAAATCAGGTTGTCTAGAAACTGCACAGTTTCTATTTAATAACTTGGTGGAGAAGGACTTGTTTGCATGGAATGCAATGATAGCTGGCTATGTTCAAAAGGGTCGTGAAGAAGTTGGATTGGAAACATTTTATGGAATGAGACAGGCTGGTTTGAGACCCGATCAGTATACCTTCGCATCAGTTTTCAGAGCCTGTGCAACTTTGGCGTTGTTAGAACCTGGGAGGCAAGCCCATGTTGTAATGTTGAAATGTCAAATTGGGGACAATGTTGTAGTAAATAGTGCATTAATAGACATGTATTTTAAATGCAGTTGTATTTGTGATGGACGATTGCTGTTCGATAAGTGCTTGAGTAGAAACACCATAACTTGGACTACTCTGATATCTGGGTATGGTAAGCACGGACAAGTTGTGGAGGTTTTAGATTCTTTTCATAGAATGATATCTGAATCATTTAGACCGAATTATGTTACTTTTCTCGCAGTTTTGGTTGCTTGTAGCCATGGGGGTTTGATTGATGAAGCATATAAATATTTTCAATCAATGATAAGAGACTATGAAATGGTGCCTCATGCTAAACATTATGCTGCAATGGTTGACCTTTTAGGGCGTTCTGGGAAGTTAAAAGAGGCTTATGAATTTGTTCTGAAGTCACCTTATAAAGAGCACTCAGTGATATGGGGTGCCTTGCTTGGGGCTTGTAAGATTCATGGTGACTTAGACTTGTTAAAAATTGCATCAAAGAAATATTTTGAATTTGAATGTGTAAATGCTGGAAAGTATGTTGTCTTGGCAAATGCTTATGCTTCCTCTGCTTTGTGGGATGATGTTGAGGAAGTTAGGGCTTCATTGAGGGAATCAGGGGTGACAAAGGAGCCTGGTTATAGCAGGATTGAGGTTCAAAAGGAGGTTTGTTTCTTCTTTAACGGTGATAAATATCACCGACAAGCTGATGAGATTTATTGGGTAATTAGAGAGATTACCTCTATATTAAAGGATGCAGGCTATATCCCTGATTTAAGTAGAATCTGATAAATGCATACCTTATGCATTAGAAAACAAGGGGTATAAATTTCTGCTGCTTAAAATTTTGGTTGAGCCAATTTGCAATGTACCTGCTAGTTCTACATGATTCTTTAGGGATTCAAACATGTTCTGGTTTACATTGAAAGCTGCTGAATTGTAGGTTGTAAATTTGAAACAGAACGCTGAAACACATGAGACATTGTGCTGTACTATGCACATTCTTCAGGTCCCTGAGAATAGCGTTCCTTTGATGCTACACAATTTTTTCGTTATTGGGTTAGCCATAAACTTCGCACGTTACTGCATTTGGCAAGCTATTGGGTGATAGCCAACTAGCAATTTTTTCTCTCAGGGAACCTGCGAAAAGAGTTTACAAAGAGAGCTAGAGTGAGTATTCAAGACAGTTAGTTTAATTAATTGCTTTAATTTATTCACGTAATCGAATTCCTAGGAATCCTTTCTGTTTTTGGTTATCGCCCGTTGTGAAGACTCTTCGATTAATTTCTTCATCCTCTTGAAGGATCTCATTAAGATTGTTTTCCTGAAAATCTTGATTTTTAAATTAATATTAATGTGATAAGTTACAGGATATGTAGATTCAATGCCAAATCAATTTCCTATATTCATACATGCATGCATGTCAGTGCTTGTTGACTTTCTAGTTGGTGTTTTACTTGCTTTTCCAATTTTATGACGATCTCGCGTTTCGTGGTACCGTCTTTGCTTGTAATGGGAAAAGAATTGAACGTGTATGTGAATGACTGTCTAAATGTTTGAGATAATTTATAGTTCATCAGAAGTAATTTACCTTACTTTTGCACTTCCGGTAACATCTAAAACTGTTTACATTACCTTGTGCGAAAATGTTGGCTGTTTAAAACAAGGAGTCACGTTACTCACACACAACATGTCCATGTCAAATGAAATGCTTACATACTTGATAAAAGAAATCCAGTCTACTATTTTAAATAATACATAAGCAACCATAAGGCGTATGGGTTCCAAACCCCTGTACTTTATGTAATGTATGTTGGCCACACAGAGCTCAGTTTCAAATTGAGCCATATCTTATGGTTTGAAACGAGTGTTTTTATCTTTTACACAACTAAACAGACTTAATGCTGGATGATAATACTTAGAATGAATTCATGATCTATGTGGATGTATCTATATGTATGTGGAACTTATGTTGGATATGTAGGAATTCCCTAATTGTGGTTTATCTTTCAGGAAAGCCACAATATGGTTTGGCAATAGCCTTATCATTTAGGTATATGATTAACATTTCATGTTTCTTTGATGCAGAAACGTGGCAATAATTAAATCAAGCAAGGATACAAGATATGGATTAGATTCAATTGTTACACATGATGGTGCAAAATTACCATGTTGGGCACTATCAAATTTATCATCATTCAAGCAGAAGTTTGGAGTTGATGCTTATGATCAGGTATCCTGTTTTGAAGTTTTGCGATGTGTTTAACTGCCTATATTATCGGTTTGTGGCTATTAATTATTTTGTTCTTCCCCCTTCCCCTTCCAAGCCTTCCTATAGTTTACTGCCTTCATTTTGTTTGACTCTCACAACTGATAGATGATGACAGCTGGACGTGATTGGCATTGATGAAGCTCAATTCTTTGACGATCTTTATGATTTCTGTCGTGAAGCTGCTGATCATGATGGAAAAACAGTAATAGTTGCAGGGCTAGACGGTGACTACTTGAGGTATTATTACTTAGGATTGGTGTTTTAATAATCCCCTTTGTTTTTGGGAGGGCTGCATCCCAATGTTCTGAAATGATGCCACAAATTGTTCAGTTTGACCGTCTTTATGAGTTATATCAAAGCTTCAAACTTGCAAGTTGATTTTCTGCATCAATTGACAGATGAAGCACCAAACCCCCCCAAAAGTCAATTTAATTCTTTCCATTCCAGGCCATACAAATTTTAGATTTGATTATGGTCATGGTTACTAGTCCCTCTAGGAAAAAAATTGGACAACATGACATCCATAATTCATTCATGTATTCTGAATTGAGTTTTTATTCAATGCAAAACTAGGAATGAAACTGGAAGAACACCATGCATGGGATCAAAAGGAAAATCATGTAGTGTTGGTTGAGCCAATATCTATGTTTGTGTTGTCAAGTAACGACTATACGTAGCAAAATTTGAGCAAATCGCTATTACTCTGTGATACACTATTTAGTTCAAAAGGTTGTCGAATTGCGGTGCTATAGCATTGTAGCTTACTGGAATTTGAACAAACCACTGTGTTTTGTGAGGTGCAATTGACGGCATTAAGCCAAAGTACTTGTTGGAATGAAAGTGGCCAAGCTATACTGTTCTTGATATAACTTTATTTTTAGCTCTTGTAACATAGGGAGTAGGGTATGCTAACACACGGGACTTCAAGTTGATTATTGATTCCGAGGTACTTGATGGCCATGCAATCACCAACACAAGACTTGATTAGAGCCAATTCCATCTTTCCAGTCAAGCATAATCAAGCTCAAGCTTGAGTTGCTTAATAAAAGTTGTATTTGTTTCCTCAACAAGTCTTATTTTACTAGGGATTTTATCATTAGGTTAGGGTTGAATTTGACATTATTAACTGATGGTGTTTCTGTATTTACTGGCAGGAAGAGCTTTGGTTCTGTCCTTGACATAATTCCCCTTGCTGATTCTATAACTAAGTTAAACGCTCGATGTGAAATATGTGGGAAGAATGCTTATTTTACCCTGAGGAAGACACAAGATAAACAGGTTGAGTTGATCGGTGGAGTTGATGTCTATATGCCAGTATGTCGGCAGCACTATGTCAATGGACAGGTTGCCGTCGAAACAGCACGACATGTGGTGGAATCTAAGAAGGTTGAATGCGGCTCCCATACATGATTATACCTTTCTTAGCAGATGCATGCCTAGTTTTCTGCCTCCTGTAACTTGGTCTTTAGAAATGGTCTGCCAAGTCCTACTAATTAAAAGTAAATCTAGATTAGAATCTTTTTTCAATTGACCATGTCAATGTAGTTTTAATGTTTTATTCTAAATCTGAAGGTGTTATTGATTAAATTAGCTTCATTCATTTGATGGATGTGTATTTCAAAGAGTTCAGATGAGAGAGGTGACCAGCTTTTAGGTTGTTTTAGATTGTGAGGTTGGTGAACTTTTAGATATGTGGGGTTATCAATCTGAGTGTACTAATTATGCATGTATTATAGGTTATGTATGTGTAACATGGCATGAACATTTTCGTATAGTCTAAGTATTTAATGATGTTTATCAATTCCTTTGCAAGATTCTCTCCCAGGTTTTTTTGTTCTTTATTTTAATTCATGAGTCAAAAAATACAGAATGAGCTTTACAGTAAAAGGGATAATTACATAATATAGAAAAAGAAGATGATAGTGTTTGAGTGGTGGAGATTGGTTCAATGAAGAGAACATGGGACATTTTTACTGGAGAGAATTTGTTCCCAACAATATGCTGTAATTTTGCCATTTCCTACAAAATTCCTAAAAGAACAAGATAAATTCGTTGTACTGTATGTAGAAAAGATACACATAAAATTTATTAAGAGGTGTGCAAAACATAAATGAGACAGACACCTAAAATGAGAAGTAGGGATTACATAGCACTAGAGTTTTCTATTTGTTGCAAACTCCAAAAACCTGCTACTTGGTTCAAGTACTCAATGTAATTCCATAATATTAATACTACCATACAAGCATAGAACCAAAGCAAAATGTGGTTATGTTCATATACTTAATCATACAACAAACCATAGAACAAAAAATAATAACTGAGCTAAAAAATTAACCAAAGTAAGTTGTGTAGGACCAGAACGATTTAAAAGACAAAAATAAAAATAAAAACCACATTTGCTTTCATTGAGAGTTGAACTCAAGACCTCCCGCTTACTAAACGGGTGCTCTAACCAACTGAGCTATGAAAGCTGGTTGTTACCTTTATCGTCGAATTAATTTAATATCATACAATATAAAATCAAATTACCACGAAATGAAGAACTAATAACGAAAGAATGATATATATAATTGGTATGACTATTTTTTTCAGAACTATGAAATACGTTTCCTCTAATCTCACTTATTAGGAAAAAATTAAGTAAAAACTAGAAAGAAGATAAAAACGCAGCTAACTACAATAAAATACTAAACAATGTTTTTGTGAATATATATATGAGGCACGACTAATTTTATCATGGCAGATAAAAAATTTACTAAAAGATGAGCTCTTCTTGACACCAAATATTGTAAATTATTATTAATCTCAAAGAAGATTTTTTTCTTTCTTAGCTTGAAACCCTTCATGATTTCTAGGATGGGGAGTTGCCAAAAAATCATTGATTAGTATTTGATGATCATGATCTAATTTGTGGTTGTAGTCGAAGATATATGATGTCACATTTGTGATCAATGTAATAGCAGGTATTGTGGTTGTTGCTATGTATTTTGTGGTCATTACCATGTAAATTTACTTTATGTTTGCACAAAGTATTATAATTTATTTTTATCTTATAAAAATCACATATCTTTTATATTTCGTCAAAAATATCACATATATCTTATTACCAATTCACTATCATTTTAAATTATCTCAAACACTTTAAAAAATATCCTTTAATCCGAAAGATAATAGAAGAATAATCTATTCGAGCACTATATAGATGCAATTGGTTCCAACCCAATGTGGCCATTGCATCTGCTATGTTGTGGTAGAACATTTTGTGTTTGTAAACTACACTGTAATATTGTAAATGTAAAATGCTGAGTGATATTGTTGTGCACATTGTCACAGCCATAATATTGTTTTCCTCTCTAAAGAAAGGTTGTAACAAATTATTCTTCTATCTTCCTCTAAAATCCTTTTAAACCTACCCAATTACGGATCATATCTTTAGCTTTTGGATGCACATATCAACTAAATGAGGTCTTGAAATAGTCCAAATTCACAACATGCTCATAAGCCATTTGTTGAGTGGAGAGGAAAAAGTGGTTTGCAGCAGTCTCCATTAGATCATCACTGAAAATACCATTCCAAGAAGCCAGGCATTTCTGGAGCTCATCAAACACCATGAGTGGAAACTTGACACAAACTAAAAACTTAAGAACAAAACACAATGCACCAACATATCCACAATCACTGACTTTGGAGGGAGAAAACAATAGAGTATTATGACGACTTATAAGGCTTGAATCACCATTAACTCCACTATTTTGAGTAGGAATCAAATTCGATATTCTAAAATTTATAACACTCTCACACAATGCGCAACACAAGAAAGTTTAAACGTCACATCTTCATCCAAAATCTTAAGACGATTAATATGGGTCATCTCATTTGTATATTGCGCAACATCAATTTTTTTTATCCAATGTGAGACTTCTAACTCACACTTGACATATCAATATTCTCTTTCTCAAGTGTTAAAATCTCCACATCCTTAATCTAACTTTAGGAACCACTTCTACTCACCCTGCAAGCTAAATATTTGGCTCCGATACAATTGTTGAGACTTCCACAGAGCCTAAAACACCAGGGTGAACAATTATATTTGTTTAAAACCAACCGCACAAGCGAGTTTGGACACTGCATCTCTACCCTAAACCTTATTAGATATATGTGTCTTCTTCCACTTGTATATTGCTCAACATCTTATTTATTGTTGTTGTGTACAAGTGTGAGTTATATGTCCCACATCGGATAAAAGAGTAAAGGTTGAACACCTTATAAGTAAGAGGACCCATAAACCCATTGCCTTAAGGTTTTGGGTAAGAGTGTGGCGTCTCTCTTGCAAATGTAATTGTTCTAGCCTCGATGTGGTCGGTCCCCCTGAGCTCCCCTTGCGACCCAACAGTGGTATCAGAGTCCCGTTCGGCGAAGGGTAAGACGAGGCAGCCGGTCCGTTTGCGCAGAAAACAGCAACTGCAGTACAAGCGTGTCGGTTCGTTTGCGGAGAAATCAGCAACGGCGATACGAGCAAGTAAAAGCTTCCGCTTGACTCACACTTGAGGGGGAGTTTCCGTTCGGCAAAGGGTAAGACCGAGGCAGCCGGTCCATTTGCGGAGAACCCAGCAACGACGATACAAAGCAAGTACTAGCTTCCGCTTGAGGGGGAGCATGATGAATTAATGGACTCACACTTGAGGGGGAGTGTTGTTGTGTACAAGTGTGAGTTATATGTCCTACATCGGATAAAAGAGTAAAGGTTGAACACCTTATAAGTAAGAGGGCCTATAAACTCATTGCCTTAAGGTTTTGGGTAAGAATGTGACGTCTCTCTTGCAAGTGTGGTTATTCTAGCCTCGTTGTGGTCGGTCCTCCCAAACTCCCCTCGTGACCCAACATTTACATCTAATAGGAGACTTTTAAACTCAGACTTGACACATCAGATAAAATTAGTACGTTGGTTTCAAAAAATGTTTTCACTTTTATTTGTTGATTACATAGTTAACACATATAAATCATTGTAAATAGAAAACAAAGGGATAACACTACTGTAGTTTTGTAATGTAAAAAGAAAACAAAAAAACATTTCCCCAAAATACATGTATGTATCTTTAATTTCTACATGTAATGTATAAAATTAGTCCTTATTTATGCAACTATTCTGTAGCGTAGCTTTGAGTCAACCTCTCACTTTCACCTTAACTAGTAGCCATAAAGCTTTGATTATCAAGTAACTGAATCTCTCCTGGTGGCAAATCCTTGTCCTTCTGAATTTCAGTCTCTTTGGGAGGAGGATTTGTTGATCGAGCCATACGCTTCACAGAATTCAAACGCAAGGATTTTTGTGTGCTACCTGAAATTTTGAAGAATATTCAAACTAATTATAATCAAAGATGCCAAAAGCTGCCAACTTATACATTTCTCTATGCCCAACTTACTATTACTCTGTACTCAAATACAAGAAGAAAGAAAATGTAGTCGTAAATGGTGACCAAAATATAAGCAAAATCTACAAATTTCACCTTATTTAATGGTCTTACTCTCCAAATACTCTTCAATAAAATAAGCTTTCTTACAAAATTAAACAAAAAGAAAGAGTAATTTTGAAATGAAATATGTTTTGATTATATAAATAAAATGAAACTGACCACTAATCTTAGGCCTTGTGCGGATAAGTAACTTATTTTGTAGCTTATAGCAAAAGTGTTTATCATATAAGCGCTTATGTATAAGCTATTTTGAAAATAAATATAAGATATAGTCAAACTGTTTTTGTATAAACTATAAGTTGTTTTCATAAGCTAGGGTACTTAATGGAAATAAACTGAAACTACGAAAATGTCATAAATTGTTTTCATACATTCTCCCTAACAATTTCATAAATGATTATGCCAATACATACATATATAAGTTCAAACAAGTCACACCAAATATACCCTTAGCTATGTATATAGTTACTTTAGCATATAATTGAGTCTAAAGGGATTACTAACCAAAATCACAAACTTCCCCATCTTCATTTGTTTTCAACTCAGCTGCAACCTGGTGAATACTAGCAGAATCAACCATCGAACCTACAATGTTCCTTGCAAGGTGTCTGAGCTGAGTTAGACGCACCCTTCTTGGTGGATTATCCAGCTTATAAGCTAGAGATTCCAAGTTCAATGATGATCCTATTGTTAACATTGCAACATTAAAAGAAAAATAAATCAACGTGTAAAATCAGTATAATGAAAAAAATTGAAATCGTTGATTATGAAAAATTGAATGTAACAATGCTCTCACCTTCATGCGAAACTTGTGTTCCCAAATTCAGTGTTTCTTGACCTTGATTGAGGCCATAATGTGGTACAGAAATACCATGAGATATGGCTCTATAGTCAAGTAACGTAGATGGATTAACCCCTTGAAACTCATCACTGGTACTAGCTTCACCAGCACTTGACTCAAAAGCAAGAGGGTTAGGAGGAAGGGGAATGAATGGAGCATGAACATTATTAGCATTTGCAGCTCTTTGTCTTCGAAGCTGGTAATTTCTGCGGCGGCGCGCAAGGTGTCTTTCTCGTTGTTCTTCAGTCATGGCTTGTCTCCTTTGTCTGTCGCGTATGCGCCTTCTCTCCCTCTCTTGCTCCCTCTGCAGTCTCCTTAGTTCTGCTCTCTCTGGATGCTCTTCCATGCTCACTCACCGTTCTAACCTCTCTTCTATTTGCACCCCCAACTTTTTTATCACCTTTTATGATATACAACAAAATAAGTGTTTATCCTCAACAAATTTGATATTTTTCTGATCATTATACTAACACTGAGAGTGAATTATATACTATCTTAATCACCCAAACAAGCAAAAAATAATTTTGAATCAAGATAGAATTATATGATATTATGATCTATGGAAATTCATATGATGGGAGGCTCAAAATATAAATGTTACTATGAGTCTATAACAAAATATAATTCAAGGAATTATGGCAGAGTCATAGTGAATAACAATCAAGCAAAATGAAGATGATTAAATTAAAACTGGATCCATAAATTACAATCTTCAGATGTGAAATAGCAATATGAGCATTAGAATTGTAAGGATTTTTTTTGAAAATTTTAATATCATAAACTAAGTTTGTTACAAGAAATCGTACCTATCACTGCAGATTGGAGAAGTGGGGAGCCACACATAATCAATTTGCATTTGTATGTAAAAAGGCATCCAAATGAAATGAGGCATGGAATGTAGATGATAAGAAATATTTATTTTTATTTAATTAATTAATTTGACTAAAAAGAAAATTGTTTAAATTTTTTTTGGCTTGAGATCTGCATGACAAGGTTCATGAACTTCCCCTACTTCTGCATCCCAAAATAACCGTTCTGTGAACAGTTTACCAATTCAAGTGATTGACACTTGACGTTTGTGTAATAAATGTGATTATTATTTTGTCTAAAAAAGTTAATGAGCAAAAGTCAAATTATTTTGTCTAAAAGTTAATTAGCAAAAGTCAAATTAATTTTTCAACAAAAACAATGTCAAATAAATTATATTCATTTTTCCATAGCAAAACAACATATTGTGATAATTGGGATTCCAAGTGATTGAGCTCAAGAAGTTAATTAGCTCCCCTAAACCGAATCGTTTCGGAGAACCCGAATTCGATCCTCGGTGGATGGGAACAATTTTTCGCCAGACATTATTTACCTCCCGACCGAACTCCTGATTACTAAGGATCCTTTCCCCTAGAAACCGGAGAGTTAACACAAAAAATCAAAAGGTAATTGGGATTATTATCTTGTCTACAAAAATTTAGTAGAAAAAGTCAAATTATTTATATTTTAATTTTCCATTACAATACATGGTATTATAATAAATGTTATTATTATTGTCCAAAAAGAATTAGTGGCAAAATTCAAATTATTTATATTCATTTTTACATAACATGGTATTGTAATAAATGTGATTATTATTTTGTCCAAAAGACTTTATTAGCAAAAGTCAAATTATTTATATTCATTTTTCCATTACAAGTAACAAATCACAACATCCGTCCGCGTAAGCTTAGCTCAGTTGGTAGGAACATTACATGATATATGCAGGGGTCGAGGTTCGAACCTCGAACACCCCACTTATTCATCTTAAGAGGTGAAATTCTAGTCATTAGCTGCTTAAAAAAAAATCACAACATCCTTTGTGTTTCGAGATGACAATTTTTTAACTTGTTCTTTATCTGTGGATTTATATAGTACATGTGCAAAATCAACGTGTTCGGATCGGATACATTGCTACTCCATCCATTTCAAAATACAAGTCGCATATTTACAATGTGCACTATTTACAAAACTTACTTTAACCATATTTTTTAACTAATATATAAAAACAAATATTAACATGCAAGATGTTGTTCGATTTGTCTCATAAATATTTTCAAAATATTAAATATTTCTAATTTTTTACTATAGATAATTAAAGATATTAACGGTTAAAGTTGTTTATTGACATGTGTTAAGTGGTTGACTGCTATGTATTTTCTAACGGAGGAAACATTTTTTTTTAGCAACGGTAAATTGAAATTTAAATCAATAGCTTAAAAATTATTATTTAATAAGTTTTTTAAAAAAATGTTATTAAATAAAAACTACTCACGTTGTATCAAAATGATTGACATACTTGTAATTTTTTTCACAAAAATGAATAATCTTTTTAAATTTCAATAGAGCATTAATTATTTTTTATTAAATTATGTCCTAATACATACATCTCTTCCAATTCAATACATTCCACTCGTAAAAGTGAGCACACAAATACATGATAATGATACTTTAGTAAAGTTACTCTCTTCTCTTTTTATTTATATTTTTTTATAATTTGCGTGAATTAGTCAATTAAGTCAGTCATTTTGCGACAAATGGAGTATATAGTATCATTTTAACAAAATTAATAACTAAATATAATTTAATATCATTAATTATAATTCAATAACAAAATATCATTTGATATAATTGATTGTCATTAGTCAATTCAACAACAACAACCAAGCATATCTCATCAAGTAGGGTGGGCTACACAAATTAAACGACCTCATAATGTTCTAAAATTTTTTAAATAATATTTCAAGAATTAAGTGGTTAAAAAAATATGTTTTTCATCAGTATTCCAAATTTTATAATTTAGGCGTGTGATTTTATTCATGATTAAAAACAAATATGCAAATGGTTCATGTAAACATGACTCGCTTGAATTTTCGTGTGTGTAATTCCAAATTCTTTCGATTAGTAACGTTAGCAACACTCTTTTCTAAACACTCTCTCTAATACTCACTCTCCTATTGATTTAAATTCTTGTGGAACTACACTTTGAAAATTGAACTCATACAAAGTGGTGGGATATACATTGATTTTATCCAATAAAGAAGTGAGTGTTATAGAAAATGTTAAAAAATGAGTGCTCTCTTTCAATTTGGCACCGCAATTTCTAATCACTTTAAATTTTATCCCTTAATCTACTTTTTGCTGAAGTTCCACAAATTTAATGATGCGCCATAGCTGACTGTGTTTTGCACTTGCCGACATGGCTTATAACATGCCTAGTCACATTAAAATTTTAATTGTATTAACCAATTACTTAAAAATCTTCGTTTTTTTTTGTTTATGCTAAAATTAGGTCAAATCCCATAAATTCAACCCAACATCAAGAAACTCATCCACCAACACACAAATTTTGCGGTGATGGATGGGTTGAGTTGGTCGATTATTGTGGTTCTGTCATATTGACTGGTTGTGTCCGGAGCAAGATGAAGATTGTTGGATTGCTTGCATTTTCTGGGTTTTGAATTTACGAATTATTGTTTTTTGAGAGCTAAAGGCATTTTTCTCATTTCATAATGAAATTTTTGAGTCAACATGTATTAATCCCAAGCATCAGTGCACATCATCAAATATGTGCCACTTCAGCAACAAAATGGACCGAGGGACCAAATTAAAAGTGATTAGAAATTAGTGTCAAGATTTGGAATTACATGACTAAAATTCAAGTGAACTATATTGCAAAGACCATTTCCATATTTAACTGATGCATTTAATTAGCAGTGTGTCTCTTGATCATCTTGCAGATAAAATTTTGAAGAAAATTAATACAGTAATTGTAATTTACTATATAAATCATACATAGTAAAAATGTTTATTACTAGTCAATTAGTTAAAAGATGTTCTTTTACGAATAAATTAGTTAAAATAAAAATATTTGTTTCGTTATTAGCGTGTCTCCTGAATAAACCACGGGAAATTTGCTTTGAAGCGCCCGCCAAAGCCCAGACAAAAGTTAAAAAATTCGACCCTGCAACCATACTAGCGACGGTTATGCATCGGGCTGGGACCGTGACTTAAAAGCTCACCACAAAGAATATAATAAATTGTGACATGGATATGAATATCATGAAAAACACAAAGAATAGGCTTACAAGTGAACCTTCAGCTCACTTGAAATTAACAACTTCAAGGACACACAACACAACTTAGCAAGGACATCTAATTCCTCCCTCAGACAGCAAAGTAAGGTTGTTCCTTACCCTTTTTTACAGACATCTTAACTCTACTAACAATCTCATCTTTTACGCCTTTCTTAAAGAATTTAATAAAAAAAACGTAGCAGCTTATCACTAGGCTAGTATATTGCCCTTCCTATAGTTATATTTTGTAAAGATTTCATAGTTTAATGATTTTTGTTGTGGTTTTTAAACCCTCGAAATTAAGGCACTCCATTTTACTAGTAGTAGTAGGTTACTAATTAGGACATCCTCCTCTCCTCTCTAGAGAGTGAGACTTGGTTTGTTTGCTATGTTTTTTCATCCATGATTCAAAAACAGCTCCAACAAAATACCCTGAATAAAATTATCACACAACAGTACCTTTTCTTAACAAGATGTGCCTTACGGCGTGATTATGCAGGCTGAGATCTTACAGAGCTTGGACTCCCTTTTACTTCCAGGCTAAAAAAGCCCAACACACACAAAAACGCTAGTTACTAATCATCCAATAACTCCTACTGCCATTACTATCCTTCACAAGTTCAATGTCTCCTTCATTCTTTATTACTTATTAACTGGAAAAATGATACTAGTATATAACTAGTCCAGAACTTGAATAATTTACTGTTGAATAGTTATAGTAGAATAGTGTTCGTAAATTAGAAATTTTTACTAGTGTAAGACCTTGTTTGGATAAACAACTTAATTTAGTGCTTATCATATATAAGTACTTATATATATTTTTTTTTAAACTAACGATAAAATAAAGTCAATGTGTTGTCATACAGGCTATAAACTGTTTTCATAAGTTATCCTGGAAAGCTTATGAAAATAAGTTGAAATCTACTTATGGACATGTCATTAGTTGTTTTATAAGCTCTCCCAATCAGACTCGCAAGTGTTTATGCTAATAGATACAACAACAGCAACCAAGCCTCATCCCACTAAGTGGAGTCGGCTACATGTATCAAATTACACCCTAATGTTCTATCATAAGTCATATCTTGATCCAACTCATTAATCACTAGATCTTTCTTAATAGTTTATCTTATAGTTTTTCAAGGTCTTCCTTTGCCTCTAGTAGTTTGACTATCCTCCATCTAATATACTCTTCTTACTACAGAATTTACTTGTCTTCTCTCTACATCCCTAAACCCCCTAAGCCTATTTTCCACCATTTTTTCTATTATAAGTGTTACCCCAACTTTCTCTCTAATGTTGTCATTTCTAATCATATCCCGTCTAATCTTACCACACATCCAACACAACATCCTCATCTCCACTACGCTTAAATAACAAGAGAACAAACATCATATTCTTCAATTATCATTTTGATTTCTTTCAGCATCCATGAATATAAAGGTTAAAGAAAGGAACAACAGGCAACTAATATCTTGTATGAGGAGTAGAAAACCAGACCAAAGATAGATAAGAGCGAAAGATAAGGTGATTATGTACCTTTCTCAGTTAATGTGGTTGAGCGAGAAAGTGCAACAAGGCAATTTTTTAGGGTTGGTGGACACGATTGGCCAACCAGCTAGGCTACATGTCCAAAAAAAACAAAAGATTAAAATTTAATTGGCCTTATTTTGCCTAGATAATGAATCATAGTATCATACAAAGCTCAAAGGTTAGATTTTCAACTTACACTGTAAAGACATGAACAACCCCATAATGCCGATTTGTAACATCAGATACAGGACAGAATCAGTAAATTAATTAAAAATATACATACATTAAGGAAAAATATTCTAAAGAAAAATGGCAAGAGATGAGCAAACATAATTTCTTAGTATAATAATATGTACAGAGTAAATTAGATCACAGCAGTTTAGATTGTATAATCTCCAAACATAAAAATGAACTTTATAAGGTTTAAATATGATTGTAGTCCCTGCAATTATAGCGTTTTTTATCTGTAAATTGCTTTGTTTGGATTCAATTACGGCTGTTTTTAGGACCTGGGAGTGTGCTGCTCCTCAAGGTCTCAGGTTCGATTCTCCTCGGTGCCAATTTCGATGGGCTAATCTAGCTTCTTAAAAAATAAAAAATAATAATAATAATTACAGCTGTTTTTAGTCTCTGACGACTTACGTGACCCAATATATTCATGCAATGTTGCCCAATAAGACGACATTAGAGACTAACAACAACAGTTTTTTAATTTGCAGCAACTGAAATCAAACAAAAAAACTTACAGCGACTAAAACCAAATCCCTAAATTTAACCTAAATGTGATAAAATGGTATCCCTATTACAACCTCTTTGACTCAAGTAGACTAAAGTTCCATTAAGAATTTAAGTGAAGACTCATTGTGAAGGTCAATTTAGTCCATGACAAAACTAAAACACAAAATAGTCCTGACATTTTCATACCGGAGACAGATTAATCTAATCCCTAACTCGGTGTAACAGAGGGACTAATTTGTCAGGATTAGTTTGGATTTTAGGCGTGTCGCGGTGTCAGACACATGCATGATACTTGGGGATGATAAAAATGAGAATGAATAGTTTAGATAGAAAGCACGAACCGTGTACTGTCATCATCTCTCTCTTAGCGTGAATGCTCTGAACGACGATCTTGGGAACTGGATGCGGTTCAGATTAAGGAGATGATGCTTGCTTTGCAATGACGATTTTGAGTTTAGAAAGATGAGATTTTGGATTTTGAGGGAGAAAATGAAGAAAATTGAAAAATAAGGGTTTTAGAGAGTTGAAATGGGGATGATTCGATAGTGGGAGAAGGGAAACTGAATGAAGGTTTTTAATTTTTGTATTTTGGTGGATGGGAATGTGAAAGTTGAGTTTTTACCTTCGTCCCTACCTAGTACTTTCAACAAAATTATGGGATATCAAGTCAAAAATTGTTCAGGTAATATATATATTTTTTTAAAATGTGATTATTATTTTAAATTGGCCACATTTTAAAATATCTCATTTTTATTTTGTAGGAACTAAAATCAAAACTTGTTATAATTTTAAGGATGAAATACTTATTTAACTTTAAAACAAATAAGGAAAATAAGAAGGTGCACGACACAAGCTCCCGACAAATTTCATGAACAATGACGAGGACACTATTAAAATATGTACGATTTTAAAATAGTAGCGCTATATTGAATACCACCATTGAACTCATTTGCTTGCAACACTGTCTAGCATTGACAAATGACAATCATCACTTCTTATGGTTGCGACACCGTTTAGGTAATCTCTAATGGAGGATTTACGCAAGCAAAACCTGGAGATGGTTAACACTCTCAGCCAATATAAGCATGACTCTGCCTCACACTCAACTCGGGTATACTTTCATTCACCTAACTTTTGCACATAAACCACCTCTTTCATAGATTTGAGTGTTGGAGTGCTAACGTGTCAACATTCACCATTCTTCTCCGACGATGAAGCTTGCTCTTCAACTCACCGAAGCAACATGAACCACAGCGGCAACAAGTTCTCAGAGATTCACCACCACATATCTCTGATCTTCACTCAACAAATCACCACATGGTCCACATCATTACATTTTAGGGGAAAATTGTTTTCTTGGGAAACACGATCAAGTCTTAATCATGGTATAAACCTCTATTGATTTAAGGTTGGTTCAAATTAATACAAAATGATATTCTTCTTGTTTTTGGTGTATATTTTCTAAAATAGGGGATCCATTTAAACTAATGTTGGAATTGAGCTAAATGTCGAAACACGAGATCAATTTGTACTTATGATTTGGACTGGCCGGTGTTGAAACAATGATATGCAGCGGTAGTTATACAGCGAGAACCAAAACGATGAAGACAACTATGGCAGAGGCAACAACAGAGACAAACACAATGATAGAGATATGTTGTTTAGATGACGAGTCGATTAACATGGGCATGAGGCTATGATGTTGACAATCGTTGCAGATTGTATAAGTGGTGGTGAGCAATAATATGGCCCTCATACCAATCATACTTACTCCTTCCGGTCTCAAATGTAAGAAGAAGAAAAATAAAATTGGTGGTCTCAAATATAAGAAAAAGTATAGTAAAATGAACCTATTAAATGCCACAATTCCAAGTTTACCCTCATTAAACTCACCTCATTAATGTCTTTACTACTTCTAGACAAGGGTAAAATTAGAAAAATATCACTTTTTATAATGACTTAAATGTGGTCAATCCACTTTCTTAATATGTGTGCTTTTTTTTTTGTTTCTTACATTTGAGACCGGAGGGAATACTCTAAAAGCTAATTAGGTCAAACAATTGCTTAACCCTAATTGTTTTTGCATTTTCCCTCCCAAGCTCTAATCATAGGTGTGTGGTGCAAGGTAAGTGTGGCTCATTAAATGCTTTTGCAAGAATTCAAATTTGAATTTCCCACCCAAGCTCTAATCATAGGTGTGTGGTGCAAGTTAAGTGTGGCTCCTTAAATGCTTTTGCAAGAATTCAAATTTGAATTTCCCTCCTACATTATACATGTAATAACTATAGTGACCTTTGGATTCCTAACCACTTCACTAAATGCATCTAACCGTGGTTAATATTCCCATGACTCTAACACAATGCATCTGGCTATATATATATTGAAGGTAAACGCATGCAAGTGTCATACATGACTGTACGAGACACATGGCACTTTCTCTCTTACTTTTGTTTTACTGATACGTAACTATCTGTTTTTTTTATATAAAATTATCATTTTTTTTGTTTGTTACTTTATGATTTCTTTACCTTTAACTTAATATTGGTTTGTCTTCATTTATTTGCATGATAAGCTCCTTTGGATCTGAATCCCACAACTGAGCTGGATAAGTTAAGTTGGCTAACAAGTTAAGCATGAAGTACATGACACATTATGTCAAATTTTGTGTTGAAGATGTAAGTGTGAATGTGTTTTTAGCATTTGTTTTTTATTTGTTCAATTTAAAAAATTTGTCTTCAATCTGCAATCTTCCATCAATGTTATACACCATTTATTTATACTTATCATTTGTTTTTCTTCTAATTTTAGGGTGTTGTCATGTTGCCTAACATGTTCTGACTAGATTTCGGGGATCAGATTAATCGTTATGTAACTTTGAAATCAATTTGTTATTTTACCTCTTTTTTTTTTAAATATCATAATTCATTCCATATAAATAATTATCAGGAAGAGCAACTAATCCTGCAACTTTTTAGTGAGTATCTGGCTGCATAGCCACAAATTAGTTAGCACGCTTAAGGATAATTACGGTTCGTGTTTATTACTAAATGAATTGTTATGAAGTTATTGTGATTAGTACATATTAACTATATATCTATAAGTTGTCACGCCATTTAGCATGCAGTTAGGATTAATTACATTTAAGCCACGTAATTCAGGTACAATAGCTAAAAAGGAGTATAGTAGGATTGACATGCTTATATAATAAATGCATAGA
>Ga0228711_1001168_pt1 | contig 37534 bp, 17 predicted proteins | sample MedpolnodulmetaG_2_FD_177996 | JGI IMG/M metagenome (GOLD analysis project Ga0228711, IMG submission 177996) | Root nodule microbial communities from Medicago polymorpha collected in Santa Monica, California, United States - brown nodules | ecosystem: Host-associated > Plants > Roots > Nodule...
ATAATCATATTCATTATGTTAGAGGTTAGCGTTGAACAAACATTATTATCTGAGTTCATTTTACGGAATGCACCGGGTGGAGTAACCCCAGCCACATTCCACTACTGACCGGCTAAATTCCCTATCTGAGGGCTAGAACCGGACTCCCTGGTTGTGAAGGTTCCCTATCTGAGGGCTGGCCTATCCAGACATAGTCTGAAGCTTATCTGAAGCCACAACGTATCTGATTATAATTATCTGAACATAAACTTGTAACACATATCTGATATGTTACGATCATAGGAATATCTGATTCACTGGCTATGTCTATTTTTACATAGAAGCTTATACTAGTACTCGGCGGACTACGTCGAGGCTCTATAGTTCTCCCATTCTAAAACCTGTGTCCTACCCAGACGTAAACACGAATACTATCGTACTCTCATGGGCCACTCATCTTTGGAGGGATGCTAATGTTACTCATGCCTTTATGTGTAATACTTCGACGTATGATGCATATTAGTGTCCTGATATTTGAGGGTTTATTTAGATTGCATAAGTGTGCGAGGAACGACCCCGACCAGCATTCTGGGCCACATGAACAGTTTTCAAAAATGCTGTCAAAAGGGCTGGTCGCTTAAGCGAACCTCTAAGCGAACGGTACGCTTGCAAGTTCGCTTAAGCGAACACGTGAGCGAACAGAGCTGTCCTCTCGACGTTTTGCACGCTTAAGCGAACTGTGCACGCTTAAGCGAGCATTCATCGGCCCAGAAGTGCAGAAATCATATTTTTAACATGAAAAACCTCAAATACCAAGTCCCGACATCCACAATACGCCCAGGATACCTGAAAAACAGTTCCAAAACTAGTGCATGGCAACAATTCGCATAGATCCAACAAATCAATGGCAAGGGGGGAACTAACCTCATATTTTCATAAAAACTAACTTTCAATCATTCCTCACAATGTACAACACAATAACCCAAGGATGATTGCTATCTAAGAACTCACCTGCAAGTAAGAAGGAACACGCACACAGTTGCAGGTCTGGATCTACTCTACAAGGATGAGAAGGAAGGAAACTTGAGTGAGCTTGGCTTGGTGTCTACTTGCTCATCCTATGCTCCTAACATGCAGCATGAATTCATCAGGGAAAGGTTGGAAGGATTGGATGCAGAGGAGGGGGAATGAGCTGAGTTCTAGGGAGGGAGAGGGAGGACAGAATTCTGTTCTTGAAACTTAGGGAGAGAAAGAACAAGGAAAATGGGCTGTTTTGGGGTCCAAACCATTTAAATAGCCCCTAGGTTCAATTACTAATATGCCCCTCGGCCTAAAACGCGCATAAGGCGAGTTAACAGATCAGATACCTTGAATTAATAGGCGGGATATTACAGAAACATCTCTGAACACCTCATGCGTCTGAAGACACGTCAGCATTAGAAAACTCTGACTTGTTATGTCGTCCTCTGAAGGAAGGTCGCAATCAGACTCTAAATTGTACAATTTGTCACCTTCTAACCACGTGCAAAAAACAAACAAAGAAATTCAAGGACAAAGGGAATGCAATAGATCATTCCAATTGAAGCAAAAGAATTTTGAATGAATATTCAACAACGTTAACCATTTAAAGCAACATTTCAACGTCTCTGATCAAGCTTCTCAAAAGACTCATTTGTTGCGTTGCCACTCTTCAATGTCTCTCATAATTCCCATTATATAAGGACATGAAGACTTGACGAATGCATATACAATAATCTAAATTTTACAAGTGTCTTTACTCTGTCAAAATCAATAGCGCACAAACACTTAGAGAATTTCTTACAAAATTTCATATCTTAAATTCTTAAGTCTCAGAGTACTTCTGAATTTTATTGCATTACACCTTTGAATGTATATGAAGTGTAAAACCAAACAATCATTTATTTGATTAAGTTAGATTGTAAAAGTCTCTTTCTTGTATGATTGAGCAATAAGAGTCTCTTTCTTGTGTGATTGAGCAAAGGAAATCTCTTGCTTGAGCAATTTGTAGTTTGTGAGATTATAGGGAAAATCCCTCGAAAGTCCAAGGAGATTGGACTAGCACTCATTTTTTAAGATTTGAGACACATTTTTTTTGAAAAAAAAAAGGTTTAAACTTTTTGTTTTATATGAAATAAAGTAGAAGGTGGTGAGTATAATTGGTAAATAATGTCTATATTAAATATTATTTTCAATACGCACGCATGTGCGCACACACACATATATTAAAAAGGTCACTCACTAACGGAATTGACTATAGCGAAAGAGGATATACACTCACAATGTGACAAACCAATGTTCAATTTCTAGCTCATCAAATACTCATATTTAGTGTCTAACACATATCATATAGAATTACATTTGATTGACGGAACTTATGAAAAAAAATTCTTAATTTTGTCTTGTTCTCTCTAAACACACTTAAAAGACCTATATTTAAAATTTGATTTAGGCCTAAAAATACATTGGTATCCCCTGAATCTTTAGAATGAAACATATTACCTTTGAAGTGCTTCCAGGTCAAATTCACTTTGTGCAGAGTCCATATTAATTTCTTCTAGAATTTATGCTGCATCTTCTATTAAGTAAAATATATTAAACAAGGCAATTGAAAACAAAAGTCATGAGATCTTTTCTCCAAAACTAATGAGCCACCAATGTTAGGACATACTAATAGTCATGATGAAAAGTGGGTATGCTCCAAAAAAACCCACATATAATATAAAAACAGATCGAAAAAACCTTAAAACGTTTAAGTTTGCAATAATTTTAGAGTCTCTTTCGTTTGTTCTTGAAGATTCCAGAAAGCTTATGGACCAAAAGATGAGGTAGATTATTGCACAACAATATAAAATGTCAATGGACAGAAACGAAAGCCATTTGATTGTAGAAGGACGACCATCTTGATCAAAATAAACAGAAGCTTCTTTAGAAGAAAGTTGAAGAAGGATCACGGTGACCCACACCTTCTTTTCTTTGTTTTGTAAGAAAGGTTTCATAAAACACCAACCATAACTAATCAAAACAATGATGATGAACAAACCAACAACTTATGTGATCTGAAATATGTATACCCACGTAACAAATCCATGAGATACCCTTGTGAATTTAACATTGTGTTTATACGATGCAACACATATGAGATATAAATCCTTAATGATAAGTAGAACAACCATCAACTTATGAAGGCAATAGACTACAGGTTTCGATGAGAAACATTTGTAAACCCAAAAGACAGTGAGAGTCAGGTATGAAAAAAAGAAGAGTTAAAAGAGTAATGGAAGTTGAATTTGTTCTGCCGACAAATAAACTTTAACACGATTAGAATTTATATTTAAATGTTCAGTGCGAACAAGCATGGAAACTGAGGTTTCATGAAGACAATTAGCAAAGAAGAGAGTGCACTAATTAAGAGAAAAAGATGGGGAAAGAACCCTTAAAGGAAGACAATGGAGGAGGAGAGAGGTCGCCAAAAGTGAAGAGGCGGTATATAAAGCGAGAATCAAGGATACATATGGATGGTTTTCTTTAATATCCATTTCGGCTAGACGATAGCCTATACAGTTTGCAAGGAAGAAACCCATGCAGGATGATTTAGGTTGAGGGGATGAGGAAAGAACAGTGACAGAGAAGACAGATATAGTGATGTCGCCTCTGTGGGTGGAATCGAATTTTCCTAAGGAAATTATGGGTTGGGTGTCGGAGTATATGAGTATGGATTTCATTTCTGCCATAGTAGGGGAGAGGAAAAAGAGGAGGAGGAAGGGAATATAAGGTTTCAAGATTGTGGCTTGGAGATGCAACTAAAAACAACAAATTGTAAATAGTAAAGTAGATTCTTTCAATGAGGACATTGTTGCTCATTGATACTAGATTCTTTTAATGAGGACTTTGTTGCTCATGCATGACTAATTTCAAAATACAAATTAATAACCAATACTTTAAGGACATAATAGAAAATTTAATATAAAAGTACTATATATTGTGATGGAGGGAATCTCAAACCCAAACCTTGTAGTAAAATAACACTAAAGTAAAACTAAAATTTCACCAATTTAACTAATTTAAATGCTAAAAACATACTAAATTAGGGCTTATCAGTTATGAGCAAGCCCCAAGAAAAGAGAGGAACATATCTAGGCCCAAGTTATATTGAAAAGGGACTTTTTTTTTTTGGAAGGAAAAGGGAACTTATCTTTCTATTCTTTATTTCTTAGGAGAACCTCTCTATCCTTGAATTCATAGAACTATATTCTATCACACTACCAATTCAAAATTAGAGTGTCATTTATAAGGCATGAAAGTGATTCGTTTGAGGATCCAGAAATGAGTGTAATGAATGCAGTAAATGCCAAGATGATCATAGTTGTTGAGATATAGTTTGTTTTCTGAGGTTTCATGTTTTCAAGAGTGTTTAGGTTTGCCCTATGGTTTTTGTTGTGTGGAGAGTTGAGTTTTTGTTGTGTGGAGTGTGTGAGAATTATTTTTAGTGAGTCATGAAAGTCATTTTCTAAAGCCTGATATCTAGCTAAGTTTTTGTTGTGTGGAGAGTTGAATTTATGTTGTGTGGAAAGTGTTTGGATGGTTTTTAGTGTATTATGAAAGTCATTTGCAAGTTTGATTTCAATGCTAGCTATTTTATTAATTATTAATTTGTATCTTGAATTTTTTTTGCCTTCAGATTTCTATCAATCTAATTCGATGTCGGTTGTTTTAAATATATTAAGACAAGTAATGTGTAATCAACATTTGTAAAAATACAAAATTAATTTATATTTGAATCATTGCAATATTATTCTTTTATTTTAAAATCTCTTATAATCGGTAAATAATGTCTATATTAAATATTATTTTCGACATACACGCACGCGCGCACACACATATATTAAAAAGGCCACACATTAACATAATTGACTATAGCGAAAGAGAATATGATCTCCCAATGTGAGAAACCAATGTTCGATTTCTAGCTCACCAAATACTCATATTTGGTGTCTAACACATATCATATAGAATTACTTTCGATTGAGGGAACTTATGATTTTTTTTCTTAATTTTGTCTTGTTCATACTGCTACGTAGGATCCACTATATGGGACACACCTGTTTGGGACGTCCCATCCCCACTCCTACGTATGCGTCTCTGCCTGTGCATTGGAGGTCATGGTCTCCTTACCAAATCTTTGCATGTTTGGTTTGTCAGGCATATCTACGCAACATAAAACAATGAAAAAAATCAATCAATTTTTCATTGAGACATTATATCAAATACTTGGAGTTCAATCTCTACATTATGAGTTTTGTGTCATTTCAATCTCTAAACTACCACATTTAAATGAATCTTAATCTAATCAACATCTAAAGTGCAATTTCAAACTTGTTTGATCATTACCGTCCAAAAAATGCAACAATTTCATCAACCCCAAAAAGCTAATGTTTCACAACTTTTATCAATAGAATCAAACATTTAAACAAAAAAAATTCCAATGCAAAAGGATCATAAGCAGGTACTTGTAATTGAAGTAGAAGTTGAAGTTGATTTGTTTGAATTTGATGAAATTCGATTATGGAAGGAGAAAATTCTCTTATTTTTATTTTTATTTAGAAACACAATGGTAGAAGGTTATGTCTATTATGTTGTAAAATAGCACTTAGTGACAGTTAACTGTCGTTGGTACTGAGTGCAAGTTAACTATCTCTGATATCTAACATGAGTTAACTGTTGTTGGTACCAAGAGACGGTTAACTTATGTTGAGGTTAATTGAGAAATTTCAAGGTGAAAATGAGAAAAAAAAATTAAAGAGAGGAGCAATTTTCTTAGATTTGAAGGACCACCTCTACAAAAGAAAATTGAAGGACCAAAACTAGACAATAACAATAACTAAACTAAAAGACTAAAAAGATTTGGTCAAAAAAAAAAAAGACTAAAAAGATAAAGCTTTTTATTTCTTCTTTAGCCAATAAGGTATCACACTTAGGATGCAGCCAATAAGATGTTTTTTTAACAAGGTATACCCAATCCAACTTAATGGAGACCGTAGAACCAAAAATTAAATTAAAAAAACGAAAACTGAATAAACATTTTTTTTTAAATAAGTTGAAAATTGAAAAGTAATATTTCAGACAGGACCAAGGTCCAATCCACAAATAACTTGTAACTAATAATGTAGAAGATCAAATATCGTTATTAAATCGTGTCTCTATAATGATCATGAGACAATAACCTTGACACACATCTTGGTGAGAGATACGGTTTCTATTTAGTTAAATATCTAAGATCTTTTTAAACATTAATTGACGTTCGACTTGAACGTAGAAGTCCTTACAAATACACCATTCTACTTCGATAAGCAATCACCATCCTCCACCATGGCATCTCAACAACTCCAACTGTCGTCTTCAAATCTACAACAGATCAAACCATATTTTTAATGGATTGAATCAGAATTCAGTTCACATAATGCAAATTAAATTAAATTAAAATTTAAAATCACACATGATGAAATAATAAACTCATTAAATACTCCCCCACACAATCAAATCAGCTAATGCCTGATGAGGAAAGCAACAAACAAAGACGCAAAAGGACAAGCAAACTGTTAGTTAGTAATAATAGCACTATATAAGTGGACCCCATTTTGAATTAAAACCCAACATACAAACAATATTTTATCAAAGATATTTTACATTTTTATAATCAAAAAACATTAACAACTGAACTTACCAACATAACAAGTGATGATAATAAACAAATATAAATATCTAACAATTTTAATTTAATTAATTCGTTTACTTTTTTAGGATAATAACAAATTTTGCTTAGGTAAGTAGTTTCCATGATCCATGGTGGTGACTCTGAATATCCAATCACATACTTTGCATATTCTTCTTCTTTGGTTTAATCCACACACTTTGTTTTCTTTGTTTTTTGTTATATTTATAAGATAATTTGAATAGGTATAGAAGAAGTATTATTGGAGGTGTAAAAATGAATGGAATTGGAAGTGGGAATGGAAGGTTTAGTAATATGGAGATGGAATATATAAGAAGACATCACCGGCAGCAGCCTGGACATAATCAGTGTGCTTCTGCTCTTGTTAAGCATATTAGAGCACCGGTTCCTCAGGTTGCCCTTCTTTCTTTTGTTTTTTATACTATTTATTTATTTTTATTTTTTATTTTATGATTTTGTTGAATTGAATCTGTGTGTGTGTGAGTGTGTGTGAAGATTTCTGTTGTTGGATGCATGGTTATTGGTTGTGGTTGTGTAAGTTATTCAGTTAAGGTTGTTGGAACTTGGAATGTGTTTTTTATTTTTCCTTAAATAGTGTTTTTTTTTTATAAAAAAAGAAAAAAAAAAGTAATGATGGAGTATTTATTGTTGGGATTGGTGGTTTGATTTGGAGGGAAGGTTATGTAAATGTTAAAACAGTTAGCTGATTTTTGGTAAAGAGCTAAGAATGAGAGACATCAGACATCTGACGCCTGATACTTGTAATAGTTTGAGAAAACAAAAATGATTGAATGTAGTTATCTACATATGTCGGTGACGTGTATGTGTTTGACGCCAACATGTGTCGGATACCAGACATGTCTTCAATCTGATCTGAAGTATTGGTGTTGTATAGGGAAAAAGTATGTAGTGTATGAAAATGTTTTGATGTTTTTGGTCTATTTTATGGTTGACCTGCTTTGAGGTACAATGTGATCTGATCTGCTACTATCTTTTAGGTTTTGGTAACAATTGTTTGTGTTAAGAACTTAGATGGAAGATGGTCAATTTGTAGTGTGATCCTTGTGAAGCATAGCGTGGTCACAGATTTAGCTTCGTTCAAGCAAGCAATTTCCTTTAGAGGGTAAAGCAGATAATCTCAACCGTTGTCGAGAAAATTATTAGTTGGGATTACTTGCTTTATTACTCTTTAAAGAGAATTGCTCGCTTTAGAGAAGTCAAATCTATTCTTCATAATCCTGATAAATTTCATACCAATTACTGCTTTTCTTATTCTATTTCAGCAATCAACTTGAACAATCTATTTTTGCATCTCTGGCATGTGTAAAAATCTTGTAGTGGAACTTCTGTTTTTTATTATGAGATTCTTCGTTTACATTATGCATTTTTAGCACATCAAAGGTTCTATCAGCGCGGTTTGGTTGATGTCGAAGTGTGTAGCAAAACTTGAATCATTAGATTTTCATGTGAATAAATGACCAATTACAAAGCGAACCTCAATTCAGTTCGATTTTTTCTTTCTCGCTGCTACTGCTATTGAATAAAGAGTTTCATTGTGCTTCCGGACAATATTTTTGTATAATGCTACCTTCATTGTGTGATGTTTAATTATGACGCATAGATTTGCTATCTCTAGGTATGGTCTTTGGTACGAAGGTTCGATCAGCCGCAGAAGTACAAACCATTTGTAAGCAGATGTGTAGTAAGGGGAAACCTTGAGATTGGAAGTCTAAGAGAAGTTGATGTTAAGTCAGGGCTTCCTGCTACTACAAGTACAGAAAGATTGGAGCTCCTTGATGACAATGAACATGTTCTCAGCATCAGGATTATTGGTGGTGATCATCGCCTTACGGTATGAATATGAATGTTTCCTTACAAAATGACCAGAAACTTTTTTGTTCCTCTAATTTACTTATGTTTGCTTAAAATCTTGTGCTAATATGTGTCCGAATCGATTCTTAAATAAGTATGTCTTCCTTAAAATGATAACTCTTTGGTTCATCTTTCAGAACTATTCGTCGGTGATGTCTCTCCACCCTGAAATTATTGATGGAAGGCCAGGTACACTAGTAATTGAATCTTTTGTGGTGGATATACCTGAGGGGAACACCAAAGATGAGACCTGCTACTTCGTTGAAGCCGTTATTAAGTGCAATCTCAAATCACTTGCCGATGTCTCAGAAGGAATAGCTTTGCAAGACCGCACCGAACCAATTGATCGGGTATAGGAGCTTATAATAAGAAGGTTCTTCCAAGGACATATAGCTGCCACGGATGAAGCTTCAGCGGTTTTCCTCTTGGAGGCTTAGGAGACGGACTGGCGATTTGTACTGAGTGATTTAATTCCAATTTCTCTATTGATTATCCTTTGTTATATATACTGGTTTCTTTTTTCTGTAGTAAAAGAACAACGATATATGAGACACGATTCGATCCAGTGCAGTAACAAGTGATAGATCAGGTGCTTCTTGCAGATGTCTAAGGTTTTTGTTTTCTTAGTTATGTTCTTCATTGTACATAAGATGGTGATTAAACATGGTGTGTAGATTTATTTTGATTGGTCAGGTGAAGTTTCTATTTGTGATAGCAAAGGTTAATTCTTGTAACAGAATTTTATAGCTTCGTAGATTTTTGTGTTTCCTTTGCACATATTTTAGTTCCTTTCTTTTTTCTTTATAGTTTTCATGGGATGAGGTTCTACTATGGTGAGTCCTACAAAAGCTATAGGTGGATCTGGATTCATTGCGGAATATAATTTCGGTAGCCATTGCGATCAATCGATATAACTTGTAAGTTGTTGAATAGAGATTTGAATGCTCGTGACTTCAAAAATTTAGGAGCTTAAAATATGAATCGTTTGATCTTCATCGATGGTTGAAATTATTGATTGTAGTGGATAGTGGATGTGAGAGATAGGGGATGGAAAAGGGATAATGTACATTGTGAATTTAAAGAAGAAAAAACTGAATTTAACTTAGGTGTCTTAATAATAAATACACTTATTTATCTTTTCTTTTACTTTGAACTGAGTATCATCATGTGTGCGCAACTGCATAGACTAATCTTTCAAACTGTGTAGATCACAATGGATGGTAAAACTCCTCATTGATTTTTAATCGATTGACCGTATACATCGAATCTAAGACAATGAGAGGAGCACGCTCCAAGGTCCCAAGACAACACAACCATACCAACCTAAGTGGGTTAATGATGTAAGAGTTTTAAATTAATGGATAAATGTCTAAAAGTGTGTCTAAGTGATTGTTGCTAGTATGCTCTCAAATATGAATGTTATGGACAACCTCTCACACACTCTTTTAAACACTCCCTTAACCATTGGTCCACAATCCACATCATCATTCTTAAAAAAGTCAATACTTGGGAGCCGGCAGTAATACTAGCATCGCTCTTGGACCAAATTGGACAAAACTCACGTACAATTCTTTGCGTTCAAACAAGCAATTTTGGCTGTTTCAAAAACACAATTTTGAAAACCGATGAGTATCGTACATTAGCTTTTGCCATTAGCAATGTTCAAAAACAAGTGTGATAGACAAACTTTCCCTCATATGTCGTTAAACATAGAATTCAAATAAGGAACCAAGCACCTTGGCATTGATTGTCACAGAACAGATGGCTTTGTTCAATAAAGACACACTTCACAGTTTCACATGTAACCCCTAAAATTGGGATTGGTTAACATATACCAACTTACAGGGATCATCAGGGAATGCAATTAAAAGTGAGGAATAAGGTGACTGTGTAAGGAAGCTTGAAGTTTTGCAAAATAGGTAGTACGGTTGATTAACCTAGTAGTTGAGGGAAACAGGTTTCCTGCTGTAAAGCATGTCAGCTGTCCGATCAAAATCATACAGCCAAGATCATTTTATTAAAAAGACAATTTTTAATCTTAACTGTTCGATCTCAAATGAACGGTTGAAATCTAAAACTGCATGTAACAGCGTGCAATTATTTCAGCACCAAATCCAGGTCCACAGTTGAGCATGTACTGGGGCGGAGTTTTTAGAGATCCACAAGTCTCGACATTTTTAAAAATTTATATTTAAGTTTGATTGTGTTAATTTGTTATTTATTGGCTCTATATTCATTTCACACTCAAGTAAATACTGAGAATTTTCACAGAAACTGGATAACAATTTAAAATCTTCATTGTTTTTTCCTTACCTCTTGGTTCCTTATTAAGGCAAACGATAAAAATAAGGTTGAAAAAAGTTCTCTTGAAGTTAATATGTTGGAGACTCCAAAATTTAAGTACAAATATCTATGCAATGCCATTTAATACAATGTTCCAGTTAATTCAAAGATGGAAAATGCTATGTAGTACAAACATATTGCGTAAGAATTTTCACGGACGCGTGAAAACAACATATTTGCACGCGCTGCAGTTCTATCATGTCCAGAAAAATGATATCATAATTGTAATTTCAATAAAATAGGAACGGTGGCCAACATATAACATACAAACTCCTTATCAGAAAAAGAAAAAAAACCTACTGAACAAAAAATATAATCGAAAAATCCAATTTTCAATTGATTTTATGATCAATTAATTAACAACTAATTGATTCTCCTCCAATTCCATTACCATGTGTAAAATCACCTCTTTGGATTGTAAAGTTATCTTTGCAATGAACAACCTTTCCAATTTTAAAACAGGAACTGCAGTCTTAATATCAAGTAAACCTTTTGAATCGGTGGATGAGATCTACAGTTCCAAATAGCAAGAAGTGAGTTCCAAAACTAAGTCCTTTTCTTCATCGTTTTGTTGCTATGTTTTATGACTCAGTGAGTGTGTAAACTGTAAAGCAAGAACTGAGTCGGTCTTCAAAGAGGAAAAAATAGTGAGTTGTATTCTTTGTTTATTTAGTTTAAAATCTGCGGGAAAATAGCTCAGCACACTACAAACTATGTTGAGCCATGGGAGAAAAAGGGGAAGAAGAAGGGTCTATACCATCCCAACTGCCATCACAACAGTTCTGTGGTAAGAGAAACGGTGGGTAGGTGTGGGTTAAACAATTCTATAATTTTTTATTATATTTATCTTGTATATGTATTTAAATAAAGGGTTTTTCTATCATGTGCAAAGCCATAAATAAATTGCAAAACTGTAACGCGTGGAAAAGGAACATCCGCACTCGCCCGTGAAATTTCGTACTCAAACACCCGTACTATATAGCAGTTCTCTTCAAAGATTACTCATTCAACCATAACAATAATACGGACCATCTCTAAAAAAAAAAAAATACGGACCAGGATTCAGGAAGTTAGGGTTGGGAAACAATAATGCTTTTCATTGACAATTTAACCTTGCTAAGAGAAACTTGGGTCACAATGACACAATCTCATAATAAATAAGAAATTCTTATTAAAATGAAGAATGCACAGGCTACAAAACACAATTGTTCAAATGTCCAATAAAATATCTGTCTAAAAATTAGACAGTTCTCTCCAAAAAAATATTGCCCTCAGCAAGTGCTGTAGTATTCTAATAGTGGACCTTTGTTATCGTTAGCAGGATTACTTGCTACACAGATATTCAAAGGTGTATAATTACTTCCTATAATCATCTTATGACAAGAATTGCATGGGCTAAGGAGGGAAACTGCAGAATAGATTAAAAAAAACTACCTGTAGGAATTTATACTGTACAGAGCTTCCACTATAATTAGTACAATAATAGACATGAAGTAGAGAGAAATATTACGCCAATACAAGATCCCCTTCTGCTTCTTCTTGTTCCTGTTGTTCTGGAAGTTTTCCTTCCCGATACGGGAGAAGTAATCGTCTGATTTCTTCTGCACTAAGTGTCTCAGACTCTAATAATGCATTTGCCAGCGTATGTAATGCCTTCTCATGCTAAAAAAATGACAAAAATGGCTAGTTATGACTTTTTACTTGCCAAACAGTGTAGATATCAAACATTGCATAATTCAGGGTTGCCAATTTTTTCAATGAATTTATGGACCTCAAAATGTTGCTTTTGATTCTAATATATAATAAAAAAACTAGATATACAATAATACTCAACAAACCTTCTTCAGAAGAGCTTTCACACGATCATATGCATCTCTAAGGAGTTTAACAACCTGCAGAACAGGAAAAGCTCAGCTACAACCATGAATTTGATTGTTGATGTCCTTAGAGCAAATCAACTAATCCAAACATGATTACAATTGTAAGAAATGTTAAAAAAAATATAAATTAATAAAACTTGCCTCTGCATCAATACGTGACTGCATTTCAGAACTTGGTCTCTCCTTTATATGAATTGGTCCGATTGTATCACTCATCCCACAACTTGATACCTTGTGAAGAGGGTTAAAATACAACAGACATAAGCAATGAATTTCAAGCTCATTTTGAAATGATACGACGTGTAAAGAATCTCAGCAGAAAGTAAGATATATCCAGAATTTCGGTTACTACTTATCAATATTCTAAGTAACAATTGAACAGCAATAAAAGGAATATACAATAATAAAATTTTGAATGATTTCTGTAGAGTTAATAAATACAACAACTGCACTTGCTACATAACAAGGGAGCAGAATATTACCATGTATTGTGCAAGCTCGGTAGCTGATTGAAGATCACTACTAGCTCCAGTTGTGACATTATCCCGACCAAAGATAAGCTCTTCTGCAACTCGTCCTCCCATACAAACATCAAGACGAGCTAACAACTGCTTCTTACTTATTGATGTCTCATCACTTGAGGGAAGCTGAGTAACCATTCCTAAAGCAGATCCACGGGGCATGATTGTTGCCTTGTGAATTGGATGTGCACCGTCGGTATTAAGGGCAACAATTGCATGGCCGCTCTCATGATAAGCAGTAAGCTGATATTTTTACAACCATTAATAACATAACTAAGCATGCATCAATGGATAATATTTTATAATAGCAACACAACAATCCAATTATGCTAAATAAAATAGACAAAATAAAATGGCCAAAAAATTGATAAAATATTTTGGTTTTGAGCAATCAACAGGTTAGAAATTACTCTAGGAAATGGTTCAAGGTACAGGGATTTTTTTTACAAAAGACCAAGTTACCTATCCTATCAACTCACCAGCTATTAGCACCTAACTATTCATTATATGGTCATCCAATTTCCTATTTTCATAAATATAAAAGATTGGTATTTTGTCAGACTATTTCATTTGACCGTATATGGAATGGTCAAATTACCAAAGTTCTGTCCAAGTATTTTTAGTATTTTGATGTTAAGCCTAAAGCAGACATATGTTTACTATTATGATAATAAAGTTATGTTAAGAATTTTAGTATGCCTATAAGCCTGTTCCAACCTCACAATATAGGTTTACAACTACAGGGAAGAGTCAGGCATTTTAAGATGATGCAGCACAGAAGGTTCGAGTTCAAAAGTTTTAAAAATATTACAAGATTAAAAAAATAAGCCACAGTTCTTAAGTAGCAAACTGAATTTCCTGACATATACAGATTCCTACACATACCTTTTTTGACTCCTCAGATACAAACATTGTTTTTCGCTCTGTACCCATAATTATTCTGTCCTTTGCAAACTCCAACTGAGAAGCTGTTAATTTCTCTGCACCTTCAACCGCAGCTTTAATAGCAGCAATGTTCACCAGGTTTGCCAGATCTAGTTTATGTGATATAATTACAGAGAACATCAGTCAGGGATTTGAAGAAATATATGATTCACATTGATAGGAGTTATTGTCATGTAAAATATATTGAAATAATATTCACCTGCCCCATTGAATCCTGGGGTACCACGGGCTATTGCTTTAATATCTACATTATCGGCTGTAGGTTTATCATGCAGGTAGAGTTCCAATATTTCTTGCCGACCACGGACATCTGGATTTGGTACAACAATCTGGAATCCAGAATTTGTTAGTCATCTTATCGTCTATATTATATACACATTAACCGGGTAGAACGACCTGGATTGAAAGAGAAACTGGAAAGGATTTTTTACCTATGTTTTTTTATTTTCCTTCGTCTCTTGTTTAATTTGTTAATTCTTGCGATAGGACTTATTTTCATATTTCTACTGTTCTTCTTTCTCTTCATAAATTCATTTATAGGGGAAACAATGAATATAAGAACTTACATGTCGATCAAATCTACCAGGCCTCGTTAGAGCTGGATCAAGAATATCAGGCAAGTTTGTTGCAGCCATTAATATTATTCCCTACAACATAAAAATGATAAATAAATTTGGAAAAGAAGAGACGAACAAATTGCAACTCAAACTGTTCGAAGATACCTCATTCTGCTCAAACCCATCCATTTCAACAAGAAGTTGGTGCAATGTCTTCTTGGTATGACCCTCCCACTGTTTCCTAGTTGACCCAACAGCATCAATTTCATCAATGAAAATAATGCAAGGAGCCTACAAAAGATAAAGAAGAAAAAATGTTCCACAATCAGAAACATGTAGAAGTCCTGTGTGTTGGTAAACTAAAATAGGAGACTGTTTTGAAAGATCATCAACAAAAAGCAACAAACCTTCTTTTTGGCTGCTTGAAATAACGATCTTACACGACGAGCACCAACTCCAACAAACCTGAGCATGAACCAAAAATATGAATCCTATTATACATACCAGCCAACATATTAAACTTTCCTTAATGCAATGGAAGATTGACTTAAAAAATACAACTCAAATGCAAAAAGACAGATCAAAGTTAGGAATTTTGTTGAGAGATCACATGAAAAGATTTTAGCATCTAATTTACCAACTTATAGTGCCACAAATATAAAAGAAAGAAATTATGAAATGTTTATAACTCATCACAATGTGACATATATTGTAATGTTCAAATTGTCTGGATTCATTCCCTTGTGGCACAACAGATGTGCTACAATGAGGGTCTCAAAAACCCAAAAATACCCGTAAAATAGAGTTTGTCGGGGTCACTTTCAGTATTTGGCCCACTAAAAACCCTAACATTTCCTTTCATTTTCTATTCTGCAAAAATTTCCTCCAAAACATCCATTCTGCAAGCAGAACAAGAACGGGAACCTCCGCGGAGCAGCCACCATCGACCCTGCCACTGCATCTGTATTCCCTGAGCAGCACAATTTCAGTGCAACTCAATGTGTATTTCTGCCTTGTTTTTATTTTTTCCCCTGTTGTGTGAATAGAACAGAGAAGGCCACATTAAGGGTGTTTTTTCCCCCTCTGTTTCATGATAATAGAGCAACTTCATTATGTGTTTTCCCTCCTCTGTTCAGCCATGGCAACTTCATCTCAGTCTTGATGATGATAATCTTCGATTATATTGACTAAAACTTTTATTTGAGTTTTAATATTTAGTTACTTCAAGTCTTTAAGACTTTGACTTTTTGTTTCCTTGACTTTTGCTTGTCAAATTTACAACTATGTTTTGCTGAAGAGTTGTCACTGTTTATGGCAAATCATGAATATTTCACAAACTTGTAGTTATTTGGTTGATTTTACAGTAACCAAGTCTTTAAGTATTAATCATGTAATTTGTCCAAATATTATTCAAAATAGAGGCCATCCCATCCCACCACATGCTATCCCGGTATACCAGCTTTTGGGTTGGACGCGTAGCGCCGCTATCCAGGATCGACAGCATAGTTGTTAACAACAACAACATTCTTTATGTACTACTTTCAGAATAACAGAATATACCCTTTCTAGCATAGCATGTGCCCACTTCTTAACATAATCTAGCAAAAGAAGACTTACATCTCCTCAAATTCCGAACCGGCACGATAGAAAAATGGAACACCGGCTTCTCCAGCAATAGCCTTCAAAGTCCCAGATATAGCAAACAATCAGATCATAATAATAATGAAGTTCAATGGATTAATTTATTACGAATATTGCAATAAAGCTCGACTTTAGTTATAGCTCAGTAGAACTATGAAAGAGTGTAAAAAATATCAACGTAATAGATAAGAACCAGAGTCCAGATTTTAAGTCCTTCCAAAAAATTCCCAAAAATATACGACTATAGAATTTATCTGACCTTGGCTAGCAGAGTTTTTCCAGTTCCAGGTGCCCCTGTCAGAAGAATCCCCTGAAAAGAGGATCATCTTAGCCTGACTTCATAAGCAAAATATTACAATCAAATTGCACTAACAAGCATGGTTTTTTTATCTATACACATATAAAGGAAGCATTTCAAAGAAAAGCAAGTTCATCAGCATAACATAACATGAAATATAAAAAATAAGAATGCGTAATATCATGATACCATAGCTTTACATGATTGTTAGTGTGCAAAACACAATGTGCATGTACAAAGATAGAGTAAATATGTTATCAGTTCCTAAACAGTGATGGGACTAGAGACTTTGTCAATAACAATTGAGAATGCATACATACATGTAAAGTAGAAAGATATATGAACAAAAGCTAAAAGCAAATTAAAAACAAAAAGACTAATAACTTCTATAGACCTTTGGCAACTTTCCTCCAAGGCGAGTAAATTTAGCTGGATTTTTTAGGTACTCCACAACTTCCTCAAGTTCTTGCTTTGCATCATCACAGCCTTTCACATCCTTAAAAGTTTTTACATTCTGCAAGGCAAATACAGAGAGATAAAGATTAAAATTAGGATTATATAATACGTGGCAGAATCTCTGATTTGCCAATATATCGTATATGCAAGACCTTTCCATATGACAAATAAGGGTAAGGAAACTAATAACTCATTTGATAGTATTGGATATACTTCAAGAATTAATGGGGGTGGTCATATTGTCCAACTTCCTTGTTGACCAGTCAATGAAATAGTTAGAAATGGCATGATTAGCGGGGACTATCTTATTTGGATAATAAAATAATTGTTCACGTGTTACAATTTTCTCATCCATGATACTCACTGACAACCCAAATTTCTTACTAATACACATCTAAACTATTCAATCAAGTATTTCCCAAAAGAAAGAATAATCTATATGTCATACTGTAATATTGTAATAGAAAAATAAAAGAATATAAGTAAGAGTAGATTAACGGATTAACCTTTTCTGGCATTACTTCTTTGTTTAGCTCCTTTGGGGCATAAGATGAACTTGAACCAACACCTGAAGAACCAATCCCACCCAAGCTTCCGATGTATTTTTGAAGTGCGGCAGCACCCATAAACCTGACAGACGTAGAGTAGGAATACAAGTATGCATCAAAGGGTGGATGTTATATACCAGAATGAAAAAAAGAGATAGATAGGGAAACTAGAAGCTCGTACCAGACCAACCCAACAGCTACGGTAAACAAAATAGTTGAGATAAGCTCTTGTGCGAAACGTGATTTGTTTGATACTTTCTGATCAACCTAAAAAATGAAGCAGCTTCATGAGATTCCGAGAACAATCAAACAATAGAATCTGGGGTGCAAATAGAAAATTGAACAAATGTATTTCTATAATATCTATTAGTATAGGCTATCCACTCAAAGCATAAAAAAAAAAAATGTCTTCTGATAAATATTTTACCATAACCACATGCAGCGGCTGCTTCTCAGATATTCCAGGGTTGAGAAAAGTCTCATCTATGTTACCTGATGCCCTCTGTTTCAACTCTTGCAACTGAAAAATATAAGCTTGGCATAAGTTTCCACAGCAAAATCCAAGTAAATTATGAACTGAAATTGTCAAATGAAGATGCTAATGTGATCAGAAGAAAGTTCATGTTGACAAAGGAAAAACTGTCTTTTTTGATAGCAGCCTTTCAAGCTTATCATGAATTGTATCATGTATTCTATGATAAGAACACAAATCAAATATTTCAAATCCAGAAGCATATAAACCCACTTGGGTTGGCCTGGTGGTGTTGGCTTGGGACCTTGGAGTGTGCTCTTACTCAAGGTATCAGGTTTGATTATCCCCGGTGCCAATTTAAGTTGGCTAATTTAGCTCAAGATCTCAACGTCATTATGCTCTTCTCAACTGATGCTATGCTACGCCTTACTTTCTCTCAGTGCATTCACTTCTCACCCTATTGAATGTCTACCATTGACTTTGTATCCTCATTTTACTAACATCGAGCTTATGCTCTTGTTGGTTTTTAGGGACCAAAACTCAGCACCAACCAGCATTACAACTTATGTTTGTGTGCTACAAATTTCTTTGAGCTTAAGAAACATTTTCTATTACAATTAACATTTGACAACTTGAGGCATTTTCCCACCTCATTCCCCCAACTTAAATCATATATGAAGCTTGATTCTGCCTTTCGGTAGTAAAAAAAAGTCATTTTGAGGCGGTTCCTCCGAAATTCGGCTAAAAAATCAGAAAAAAGTAAAGGATTGAGACCCTTTTACGGGATTTTGGTCGAAAAATCCCAGATTTCTTCGTTTAAATTAATTTGTCAAAACATCGAAGTTGTATCTATGCTTTTTAGCTTCCCAATGAACAACTATCCCAAAACATAATCAGCTTAAGGTAAAAACAAGAGCAAGGTAAATGACCTAATAGACAGACATTTGTTAAAGCAATTTGATCAAAACGGCCTAGTATCAACAAATAGCTAGAAAACAAGATGCCTGGTTACACTGCACCTCCACTAATGAACAATGAAGCACTGTAAACTAAGTAATAAAGACTGAAAGTTGATGCAAAATACAAAGAAAAAACATGAAAATTCAATTTCAAAGTGATTACCAAGGTAGGAATTCCAGAAGGTTTTCCAGATTCCTCATCAGGAAGATATTCTGCAATAGCATTAGTGACAACTAGAGCTCGAAGATATTCCGCAACTCCTCTACTGTCCACTGCTCGATCCCTTTCTTCAAATCTCTTTATCACAGACTCAGGACTACAACAAAATAAATGAAAAAACATATGATAGTGGACTTATGATCAATCCATCTCATGAATTACAAACCCAACAGAAAATAACTATTATGTTCATTTTAATGTTTTTATGTTGACATTTACTTGAATCAACTTACATAAGATTTGTGAGACTGTTTGGGAGAACTTACGGAAACAGCTTATGACATGTTCATAAGCTATTTTCAGCTTATTTTCATAAGTTCTCAATGATAGCATACGAAAACGGCTTATAGCTTATACAAAAGCAATTTAACTTTATTTTATCTTTTCCTATAGAAATAGCTAATACATTAGCGCTGATCATGATAGGCGGTTGTACTATAAGCTGCAAATAAAGGGCCCTAGTGACCCTAAGTTCAGCCAGGAGGAAATTAAAGTCAGGACTCCAAAACAAATTCTCTCAAACGGGCCCTAAAAGCTCATTTATTTGCATAAGCTGTTTTGCATAAGCTCAATCCAAACCGGCCCTAAAGTTCTTTAATCACTCGAGTCCAACAACTTGGTTTGCATGTCCTACAATCTTCAAACAAAACTAAACCCCAATTTTCCAACCACAATAAAAAACTTCAATTTTCTTCTAACTTATTCCTACATTATAATCAAAAACACAAATTTAAAAATTTCGAATTTCACAAAACCTGTGCTTATTAAGCTCAACAAAAAGCGCAGTCTGCTTAGCAGCATCCAACCGATTCGCATCGGCCTCGGTAATCAACTTCGCCAATTTCTTCTCTTGCCTCCAAAACGGCCACCAATCAACCAATTTCGAAAACGCCCTCTTCAATCCTTCTTTCGCTCTCACCCAAAGCCCAATCAAAAACACCACTATTGGTAATCTCCCATCCTTCTTTTCACCACTCTCTTCATCAACACCTTCAAATCTCGAATTCGATTCATTCAATTCATTTGAATCAAGAACCGTAACAGACTCGTTTTCAGTTGAATTTGAAGATTCTAGGTTAGGAGAATTGTCGGAGATAGGTTCGGGATTAGGTTCGGAGTGGGGGAGTGTAGTATCGGGTTGAAAAGTGCAGAGAAGGGGAGTGAAGGGAACGCGCGGGTGGAGGCGCGTGGGATTGAAGTGTTGAGGTTTAAGAAGAGTAGAGTGATTTGGAATGAGGAATGGGAAGAGAAGAGGTTTAGAGAGAAGAGAAGCTTGAAGTGTTGCCATAGTTTGAGTTCGTTCTTCTCTTTCCCTCTGTGTTCTGAGGAAGAACAAGATGCACGTAACCTTATCCAATGAAATTGGCGCCGTTGTACATGTGGATTTGTTTCACATTCAGTTTCTTATAACACGTTTTGTTTTGATTGAATTATTTTTTAGTTTATGCAAAATAATTTATGTAAATATATAAGTTTTTATGTATTAATCATAAGTTTGTTAAGTTATTTATGGAAAATCGTCTTATAAAGGTACAATAAAAATTAGGCAATCCAAACGAGAGTGTTTGTTGGATTGACTTATTTGAACTTATATACCGTTTTTAATTTTTGAAGATTATGTGAAAGAACTTATCAAAATAATTAATAACAATTTTTATAAACTTTTTTGTAAGCTGTTTATTATAATTATAAGCTTATGTTGTAAGCTACAAATAATTGAGTATTTTGGGCATAGACTCATTGTTAGTATTCTTATTATAAACTCATGATTTAAAAGTAAGTTATTTAATCAAGGATTCGATCTCTATCTCTTATTTTAAAGAACTTGGTGAGTAAAGGAGAAACGATCATATTTTATAAGAAAAATATATTAAGTAAAGTACGTCATATCTGTTTATTTTGTGTTTGAATTTGAATGTTTATAGTGTGTTGTTTTCATATGAATATGTTCAATTCTCTCAAAAAAGAATAATATGAATATGTTCAACTTTAATTTCTCATCTTGTAAGACACTTTTTTTTTAAAGAACATATTGTAAGACACTTATCCTCTGTATAATAAAAAGTTACATATGACTAACAAGCTAGATAATATTCCTTAAAAAAAACTAACAAGTTAGCTAATTTTTTTTTGTTGACAAGAACAAGTTAGCTAATATTGTTAGCGGATAAGTTAGTAGATTTTTAAAGTGTTTGATAAAATTTGAGGTTGAATTAGTTCATAAAAAAAATTAATCAATATTTATACTTTTTCAATTAAGATATGAAGGTAAATACAAGAAGAAAAGTTATGAGCTCAAAGGTTACATAACCAATTAAGATATGAAGGTAAATACAAGAAGAAAAGTTATGAGCTCAAAGGTTAGATAACTTTTGATCATAGCTACAAACTATATAACTTCAATATATATAATATAATAATAAAGTAGCAACAAATAACAATATCCTTCAAAAAAAAAAAATCCTTTTTTGATTGATCGATCAATATTCCATTGAAATTTTTAGGAGCATTGTCCAATAGAATTTGCCTCACTTATTTTTTCTTTCTTCTTTGCAAGTTATCTAAGAATTTTAAGGAAGTTACCTTGATTGACAAATTTCCCTAATCCGTCGTGACTATGAAAAGGCAATATTTCGCATTAAAAAAAAACTATAACGAGAAAAAAAAACATTTTGTGCTTATAAGAGGAGATTGTTACGAAACAGATATACTTTAATCACACGAGATTATATGTTATATCAACTCATAAAAATAAATGCTCTACTGCTATAAACTTACGGTTTGACCCTTCCATACATGCCATGGTAGTATTAATTAGTAGTGTCCGTCTCATAACATTTAGTAAGGTTTATGCACGATTATTAAGAAAATGATTAATTGTGTTGATTTCAATTATAAAATTAGTAGCATTTACTAAGACACCCTTGTTAATTGTAGTTAGTGGAGTAGTTAAGTTGGATGAAATTCAATAAATAAGGGTATAATAGTGGAAAAAATTAATAAATGCTGCATTGGTATCGTAAAGTGACAATTATTTTGAGAAAAAGAAAAAATGCTAGAGAGACAATTTTTGTAAGACGGATGAAGTGTAATATAAAAGGAATGTTAGCAACACTCACTTTTTAATACTCCATTTAACACTCACTCTTTTATTGGATGAAATCAATGTATATCCCATTATTTTGTGTAGGTTCAATTTTTTCTCAATAAAAAAGAGAGTGTTGCTAGCATTGGTATTGTAAAGTGACAATTATTTTGAGAAAAAAAAATGATAAAAAGACAATTATTGTTAGACGGATGAAGTATAATATAAAAGGAATGCTAGCAACACTTTCTTTAACACTCACTCTTTTATTGGAAGAAATCAATGTATATGCCGTTATTTTGTGTAGATTCAATTTTCAAAGTGTAGACCCGTAATAATTTAAACCAATAAAAGATAGAGTGTTCAAAAGAGAGTGTTGCTAGTAAAAAAAATTTCTCTCAAAAAAATAATAATAATTTAAATTTAGTTTATATTTAGGAACTTTTTATTTGACTAAAAGCTTATATATAGGGACCCATGAAGCCCAGATACTTCAAAATGGAGCCGTATCCATATCGGATACATATCAAATACTAATACTCCACAGATACTCGCGGATACGTACCCACGAAGTATCAAAATTAATTATTTTAATTTTTAAAAAATATTTTATCTAATACTTATTGGATACTTCATAGATACACAAGGATACTTATAAGATACTTACAAGATACTTCACAGATACGTATCCTAGAAAAGATGATGGGAAAAAAGTGAGGCAATGTTGTAGAAATTCAGTAGAGATGTATATATATGATTCAATTCTATATATGCATCAGTAGAATTGTTTTTCGATGAACCATTTAAAATTATACTTCTTATGGATGAAGGTAACGAGAGAGAGAGAGATGTGATTCAATTAATCAACATTGGATAAAATATGTGTTGAATGTTTCTCTCCATATCCCAACAAATGAAAATATAATATGATTTATAAGAAAACTTTACATGCATATAATAAGGGTTCAATGCTTATTTTTTTCAAATATTTTTACATATATATAAGTTTTAGTATAAAAATTTTGTTGACGTATCATAGTCGTATCGTATCTTAAATTTAATTTTTTTTACGTATCCACGTACCCATTCGTATCGTACCCGTACCCATACTCATATATGGGCTTCATAGATAGGGACAAAGTTAGTACTTTCTTGATATTTACTCTATTTTGCAATGGATGACCCTTAAACATTCATCAACTACTTCTCAAAGGGCCATTAAAAAAAACTTCACAAAGGCTAGTAATTTATATTTTAGATGAAAACTCAGATGGAGTTATTTTAATTCCTCATAATTTTATTTTTATTTGTTTCCTATACTTATGTTTTATCGATCTGACACTTGCTTGTGGATAACTATAAACTAAAATGTTAAGAATTCTATTATTAAAAAAAAATGCAAGAATTCTACCCTCGAGTTGGATGTCAAATTTATCGTAGATGATTTTCATTCTTCATTAATTATTTTTTATTAAATGAGGTTGCCTTCTAAAATTAGAAGTTCATATTTGTTCTCACGACTCTTATGATGACTTTAATATAAGTTCTTTAAAGATAAAGAAAAATAAATATGTTTGTGTCTTAACGATCAACAAATTTATGTTTCTTTGTTTTTTTTGGAAGTGACATCGATAAAGTCACAATCACAAAATCTTAAGAACAACAATTAAAGTTTTTTTACTCTCATTTCATCTTTTTGAAAGTCAAATGGATGAAATGAGAGTAAATTTTTTATGTATTTTTAAAATAATATTTTGAGATATATTTGAGAGGCACACTAGATTTTCATATTTTGTTTTCTTAGGGTTCAGTTTAGACCTTTACTCTAATTGTTAACCTCTAACAACCATTTTCCTCTAATTCTGAATGATGCAGCAAAAGAAACAGAAAAATGATAATCAAGGAATTGAAAAGATAAAGAACACTCTAATATGTAACTTTAACTTTCAGCTACTGCATAATGCATAATCTGCCATAGTATTAGTAGTGATAAGTTAAACGGTGCACAAACATTGTTGCATGTGCATATTCAAAAACCATTGCTTCCAAATCCTAGATACAAGTGATTCCATTTTTACATTTTTTGCAATATCTCCAAACATGATTCGTCAAGCAAGGCCTGAAATGTTCCCACATGCCACACATTCTACAAAAATGGGCACACAAAAGTACATCAAGATAACTTCTATAGCAAGCAATTAAAACAATTCTAAAAGATGTATACAAGCCACTCATATATTCGCCTGTTTTCGAAACAAAAATTTCAAAAGTTGAATTATGAAATAATGCACCTAATAAAACTGTACATTTATCTAGTAAATTCCATGAGATGATTATGCCACGTCACGAAAATAATCATAGCTAAAAACTACTAAACTAGTAATTTCTTATTAGTAATTTTTTTTTATGTATATTTCTTTAAATGAGACACAGTAAAGAAGGTTCATATCCAATTTCTACATTAACTACTATACTGAGTAATGAGTTGGTAATTGGTTCAGTAAATCACTCATGTTGAGTGCCTAAAGCAAAGTTTATAAAATTATTGCTACAAGGAATAGCCAAACATTGCATTTGCATGAAACTGATATAAAGGGAAAACCAGCTGCTTTATATCTCTTGCCATTGCAGGATTCAACTCAAAGGAATGGCACATTACATTTGCACGAGACTGATTCGACGACTCAACCTATCACTATTGCGTCAAGCCCTCGGCCCCTTTACTATATTGAATCATTACTGCAACGGGCAAAATATTGAAGGGTATAATTGAAAAGGAATAAGTAGGAATAATTGAGAAAGTATATAATTGACAAACCAGCAATAGCAGAACACAACGACTGCATCCCTGCAAACAGATAGCTCAAAACAACGTAGCCACTCCCCTGAAACAAAACCGCTTCCAATAATGCACATATTTAGCAAAAACAAACATCCCCTGATACCCCTAAGCATGCTAGCGGGTTCGACCACCACTGGTTCAATCCATACATAAACTTTGACGACTTTATTCTCAACCAACTCGATGATAAAAGCTTGACACTGTCGACAATCGATTCAGTATCCAATCCTTATGATGAAAAATCCTTGCATTTCTCGCCTTCCAAATGCTCCACATACTCGCGAACCAAATGGCTTCAAGTCCCTGAACTGCATCTTTCGTCACGCTAACCAGCCCTGTAAAGGTAATAAAGTTGATGGTACATATATTGTGAAACACCACATGTACTCCCAGCCAATGCGCAATTCCGAACAATACATTTTTGATACAGTCGGGCAAGCAAAACATAAGTTGTTAGAAGTCTCAGTCTCTACACATCCTCCTATGCAATGTAACTCCTCCCTACCTATAATTCCTCTTCTACATAGACTGTGCTTGGGTGGAATACAATTTTGCATTACCTGCCATACAAACATGGACACCTTCGTCAGAATAATTTTATTCCGAAGTTTTTTTATCGGAAACTCCTCATCACCAACACTCTCGTCGTTTATAACATTATAAGCTGACTTGACAGAATATATATTCGAATTATCCTCTTCCCAACCTATCATATCCCTACTCCCTTCCCTCCAACATCGTGTTCAACATGTCTCCTTCCCAACCATATAGCTCTCTAGAGTCTAGACCAGTGCAGGTCCCACACTCAAGTGTTTTCAACTTTCCTCATCGTATCTGAAACTCTAGCCTCCTTACACAATGATAGGGAATAAAGTCAGTCGAAACTCCTTTTTAAGGTGACTCCACCAACCTAGTCGTCGCTCCAAAAAATGTGCCCTCGCCTCCACCCATATTTCTACTAAACCAGTTTGAAAACCAATTATGATTACCTCCTGATCCCTTACTCCACTCTCTAAATCTCTCTTAATTAAAGAGACGAATCTCTCGTGTTACATTTAATTTTCCCCATCTCTTCCCTATACTTGCTTTTGAGAACCTTGTACCACAGTCGATCTTTCTCCGTTCTCAACCTCCACACCACTTCCCTAATAATGCTGAATTGAAGACCCTAATGTTTTTTTACACCCCACAAAGTTGCTTAATAAAAAATATGCAACATCCAAATGTCTAACTATAGACTATAATAAACAACAAAATGATTACAATTAGTAATACACCAAAGACTATAACTTAACTCATAAAAGAACCAAGAGCATCAACTAGAAGAACCATAACAAAGATAAAAAATAACAACATTATCATTAAGCCTACTAAAACAAATATCATCTTTAAATTTAAATAAATAGTTGAAAATTTAACAATCAAACTTCAAGCCTATATTTTTGGGTCGTCAACCACATTTTGAGGGGGGGGGAAACCCATAAAAATCTTAGAATTCAAAGCAAAATAATTATAGGATGCTAACAAACAATGCATCCTTGACACGAGAAGATTTTCTTCTTTCTGTCACTCAAATAATGCTATTAGCTTTCTTGAAGATGCCACTGATGCAACAACATTAGCATACACTTTATGACAAGCCTTCAAATCGATCTCTTTCAGTTGTGTGCAATTTTCTACCACGCGCTTCACTCCATTGTTTGTACCATGAAAGTTGCTCTTTAGGCACCTATTATTTACGTAGAAGCACCTCAAACCATCTAAAATATCTTCAACGGTACTTAACTATTGTTCGCAAGAATCGTAGTTAGGAATCAGTTACAGGAAAATATTCAAATGTTTGTTTTAGCTCCCTAAAAATTTTCTTCGACTTTTAATCTCTTTTAAGTCAAATCATGTGTATCATTTGAATTTTAATTTTTTTTAACAATGGATCTAAAAGAATTATGTTTTTCTTTATCTACTAGTACAGGCTCATAGTTTGACCTTTCCACACAGACCATGGTAGTTTTTTTATTTTATTTTAATGGTAGTATTTTTTTCGAAGGAATTTTAATGGTAGTATTATACTAGTGGTGTATTTTAACGAATATATCTACTAATTTAAATTTTAGTCTATATTTAGAGACATTTTTTTTTTCATGGTAGCTTGTGCATAATTATAAACTAAAATGTTAAGAATGCTATCCTCGAGTTGGAAGTCAAATTTATAAAGTTGTAATTAAAAACTTTATTTTTTTAGGGGTAAAACTATTTATTTATTTTTTTGAAGGGGAAAAACTCTTTATTTGTTCCCTACAAAAAAACTACTTATTTGTTAGTGTAGTATATTACGATTTTGATTATGGCATTACACATTTACTTCCATATAAATGGGGTAAATCAAATATAAACTTGTCATATATAATGCTCACTAATTTGTTGTAATAATTACATGCTTAAATAATGAAATTAGATTTTTTTTTCATTGTTTTTGTGTCACACATGCAATTTTACTCATGTAATTTTTTATGAAATATCACGTTTAGTTTTTGTGTTTTTGATTCTCAAATGTAAAGAGACGTGGACTTCTCTTCAAAAAATCAAGAGTAAATTACACTCTCCTCCCATCAAAGATGCTTGAATTACACTCCCCTCCCCTCTTATTCAAAACATATTAGAATTTTTTTCACTTCCCTATCTTAAGAGAAACTTGAATTACATTGTCCTCCCCTCTTATGTTAAAATCTACACTTTACTCCCTCAATATTTTTTTTTATTTCTAATAATCTTGCAAAAAGATAATAATCTAACACACTTCCCAAAAAATAGTATTGCGGGTCTATTTTAAGATACTAAAAAATTGAATACATTTTTTTCGCTATTTTTTATTCACAATTTCATTATCATTTAGTTCTAAACTCTGATAAAATATGAAACAACCCAAAATAAAATTAAAATATGTGAAAAATTACTGAAAACAATAAAACATGGTTATTTAAAAGTTAATTTTTTACTCTAAATTATAAAATCAATATCAAAATATTTAAATTTAATTATCATTGACATTTAAATTATAAAGAAATGAAATGATTTTTCTTAAATGGTGGTTCAAAATTAATATATATCATAAAAATATTTATTTATGTTAAAATAGATTAAAGTGTGGTGCATATTTAATTATTAAGAGAGGGGGTTGTAATTCAAGCATCTTATAAGGGAGAGGAGTATAAATTTTATTTTTCAAGGGAGGAGAGTGTATATTTTAACATAAGAGGGGAGATGAGTGTAATTCAAACATATTTGAGGGAAGGGGAGTGTAATTTACTCAAAAATCAAATGTCGATTTGAAAAGGGGCACATTTTGGAAATGAGATTGAATGGTTTTTGTTGGTACTATATCTGGATAGTAATGTTTGTCGAAAAAAAAATCTGGATAGTAATGGATATAAATGATAATAACGAGTTTTTAAATTCAATCATGCAACTTTTTGTTTTGTATTTGACGAGCTTTGAATGTGATATATTCCGATTCTGAAATCATTCCAGTGTCATTGAATCCAAAAACCGTGCATTTCAAAGTCAAATACTACCATCTAGTTTTGAAGCAGTTAAATTAGTTTTAATTAGAAGGTAGAATTAAGAAACAAGTAATTAATAATGTCTTCAAATCAAAATGGTCAATGTAACAAAAAAATAATCAGAATGGTTACTTATTTTGAGACAATGTTTTTACATGAATTATATTCATAAACTTACATTTTTTTTTTAATATTTGTATTCTTTTCTATAAATACATGCTTCTCTTCTAACAATTATCTCGACCTTCATATAACAAAAATTACTCACTTCCAAAGAAAATATTAATAGAAGGTGCAATGCCTCTTTTTATCCAAAAATTTCTCTTGATGTGTGTGTTGTTATTGCTATCATCACACAATGTTCTTGTAGTGCATTCAATTTTTGGACAAGATAAAGTGCATGTGAATGTTTATAATGATTTGCCAGGAAATTCAGACTTAACCCTTCATTGTAAATCTAAAGATGATGATCTTGGAATTCATATTCTTCATCATGGTGGTCAATTTAGTTGGAATTTTGGATATAGCTTATTTAAACAAACACTATTTTATTGTTCCTTTCGATGGAATAATGAGTTACATTGGTTTAATATAGTCGAATCAGGCAGAGATGGATGTTTTCTTTGCAATTGGTATATACGGCAATCAGGACCATGTCGTGTTGCAGCGGGTGATTCTCCTGATACTTGTTTTCCATGGAACAAGTAATGTACTATTACTTAACCAAAATTTATCTGAATAAGTGATGTACATGGGGTATCAAGAGTCCAATATATTCTCTATCTTGTTGTTTTTATGAAACCCTAATTCCAATCTTAAATCTTACTAATAAAAATTCTCATATATGTGTGTGATAATGTTTGTTGATACTTACATCAAAAACTAATTCCATCTTTATATGTGGAGGCATTTCCTTCTTCACTAATAAAGTAGTTTTTTTTTTTCTTCTTTTAATCTATAAACTCCATTATTTTTTCTCGATAGAGTCTATTAGAAACCTTCCATTAGACTCTACCCCAAACCCTAGGACTCCTTCGACTAGGAGGGACATCGATCCACACCCCACGTGGATTTAGGTCTACTTAAAAAGCCACAAAAGACCTTATCTTGGAGCATTAGGAAAAGGATACTAAGTTTTTAGGATAAGAACCCAATTTCTACTCACAACTCTCACCCCCAAACCCTGGAACTCCTTTACCTCAATGTCGGCACACCACTCATATTGTTTAGACTTTGACAGTGTACACTAAAGATTCATAAATATCAATATTAATTTGTAGGTGATTTCAGAGATTGGATTATATAGAAGACAAGTTTGGATAGAATGTGTGATTTTCTTTTTCTTTTTCAATACAATATTTGCTTTTGTCATAATAACAAAAACGTTAAAACAATTTTCTCTTTAGATGGTATTATAATGGGAATAAAAAATATCCCGGTTAACATATCTCATTTGTCAAGAATGTTATGGTATGCAAGAGTCAAGTTTGAACCCTAATTCTTACTTATTTACCTTAAAGAATGAATTTATAGCTAATATGCTACTTGACAAAAAAAAAATTATGTTTATGGTAAATTGAGTTATTTGAGAAGGTTATATTAGAGATTGTGGGTTTCTTAGAGCTTTTCAATTTCTTTTAGAGTAGCATATTTTTTTTAATAGAATAATTGACAAAAATAATTTTGAATATGTATTCCTTATTTTTTTAGAGGATATATCCTCATCTTTTTGAGAGTCAAACAGATGAAATGAGAGTAAAATTTTTATTTATTTTTAAAAAAAAATGTTGAGATATATTTGAGAGGCACACTAGATTTTCATATTTTGTTTTCTTAGGGTTCAGTTTAGACCTTTACTCTAATTGTTAACCTCTAACAACCATTTTCCTCTAATTCTGAATGATGCAGCAAAAGAAACAGAAAAATGATAATCAAGGAATTGAAAAGATAAAGAACACTCTAATATGTAACTTTAACTTTCAGCTACTGCATAATGCATAATCTGCCATAGTAGTGATTCCAAAACCATTGCTTCCAAATCCTAGATATAAGTGCTTCCTTTTTTACATTTTTTTGTAATATCTCTAATCATGATTCGTCAAGCCAAGGCTGAAATGTTCCCACATGGTACACATTATGCAAAAATGGACAGACAAAAGTGCATCAAAATAACTTCCATCGCAAGCAATTCACAAGAAAAAAATATCAAAAGTTGAATTATGAAACAATGCACCTGATAAAACTGTACAATTACCTAGTGAATTCCATGAGATGTTTATGCCACGTCACAGAAATAATCATAACTAAAAACGTACTAAACTAGTAATTTCTTATAAGTAAAAGAGACACAGTAAAGTTTATAGAATAATGCCTAAAGCAAAGTTTATAAAATTATTGCTACAAGGAATAGCCAAACATTGCATTTGCAAGAAACTGATATAAAGGGCCAAACAGATGCTTTATATGTCATGCCATCGCAGGATTCAATTCCAAGGAATGGCCAAACATTACATTTGTACGAGACTGATTCGGCGACTCAACTTATCACTATTTTGTCAAGCCCCTGGCCTCTTTTCTATATTGAATCATTACTGCAACGGGAAAAATATTTAAGGGTATAGTTGAAAAGGAGTAAAAGGAATAATTGAGAAAGGATATAATTGACAAATTAAACCAGCAATAGCAGAACGCAACGACTGCATCGCTGCAAACAGATAGCACAAAACAACGCAGCCACCCCCCTGAAACAAAACTGCTTCCAATAATGCACATATTTAGCAAAAACAAACTTCCCCTGATACCCCTAAACTTGACACTGGTTCAACCAACTACATGATAAAAGCTTGATACTGTCGACAATTGATTCAGTATCCCAATCCATTATGATGAAAAATCCTTGCATTTCTCGCATTCAAAATGCTCCACATACTCGCGAACCAAATGGCTTCTTTCGTCAAGCGGCCCTGTAAAGGTAATAAAGTGGATGGTACACATAATGTGAAATACCATCTGTACTCCCAGCCAATGCACAATTCCGAACCATACTTTCCATACAGTCGGGCATGCATAAAATAAGTGGTTAGAAGTATGTGTCTCGCTACACCCTTCTATGCAAATGTAACTCTTACCTACCTATAGTTTCTTTTCTACATAAATTGTCCTTCGATGGAATACAATTTTGCATTAACTGCCATACAAACATGGACACCTTCGACGAAATAATTTTATTCCAAAGTTTTTTTATCGGAAACTCCTCATCACCAACACTCTCACCGTTAATAACATTATAAGTTGAACAACATTATCATGTTTCTAAAATTATAACTGCCTTTTAACTCCTCCAACATTGTGTCCATATAGCTCTCTAGACCAGTTCAGGTCCCACACCCAAGTATTTTCAACTTTCTTCCTCATATCTGAGATGCTAGGTTCCTTACACAATGATAGGGAATAAAACCGGTCGATCCTCCTTTTTAAGGTGGCTCCACCAACCCATTCGTCGCTCCAAAAAAAATGTGTCCTCACCTCCCCCCGGATTGAAAACCAATCATGATTATCTCTCAATCCCCTACTCCACTCACTCAATCTCTTAACCAAAGAGACAAGTCTCTCATGTTACATTAATTTTCTCAGCCTCTTCACTGTACTCACTTTTGAGAACCTTGTACCAGAGTCGATCTTTTCTATGTTCTCAACCTCCATGAATTAAAGAGCCTAATGTTTTTATACACCTTTATCCTTAAAAACCTTGTCCCAATTTACCCAATTCACTCTCCTACTCTCATGATTCCTACCCCACAAAAATTGCTTTAAAAGAGATTCTAGTTTAAAAAAAATACCTGCCGGAGCTTTGAAGAAAGAAAGATAGAACACTGGTATGGAAGAAAGAAAAAGAAAAAAAACTAAAATGTGCATGCATTCATGTTATGAAACAACACCCAAGTGCAATCGTAAACATATTTTTTTGCACCCCAAAAAACTAAAAAAATATGCAACATCCAAATGCTAACTAAAGACTATAACTTAAGTCATAAAAAGAACCAAGAGCATCAACTAGAGGAACCATAGCAAACAACAGAAACAACAACATTAAACCGACTAAAACAAATATCATCTTTAGATTTTAAATAAATAGTTATAAATTTAACAATCAAACTTCATGCCTATATTTTTGAGTCGTCAACCACATTTTGAGAGGGGAAAATCCATAAAACATCTTCGAATTCAAAGCACAATATTTATAGGATGCTAGCAAACATTGCATCCTTGACACGAGAAGAATTTCTTCTTTCTGTCACTCAAATAATGCTATTATCTTTCTTGAAGATGCCACTGATGCAACAACATTAGCACTCACTTTATCACAACCCCTTAAATCAATCTCTTTCAGTTGTGTGCAATTTTCTACCACACGCCTCACTCCATTGTTTGTGACACCATAACAATTTTTCAGTAAAAGATGCAAAAGTCCACGACAATTCTTTGAGGTCACATAAAGCGTTTCATCATTAACATCTGTATGTGACAAATTCAACACCTCTAGCTTGGGGACTTCAAAATTAATTTCAAGTAGGTTTACACTTGAACAAGATATGTTCAAATGTCTAATCTGACAACATCTTTTTAAAACTTGACAAATACCTACTTTGGATATGTGATAGCAATATCTCAGATTGAGCAGCTGCAAATTGGGGAAAATTGAAGCAAACATTATGATGCTTTTATCTCTTAACCATTGATTTTTACCCAGATCAAGAGACTTCAATTGAGGTCTTACAACAATATCCTTCAAAAATTTAGAATTCTCTATCCCTATACTTATTCTCCAATCACAGTTAGATACGATGGTCTCTTCAAGAAGATTACAATTTTTGAACAAGTGGAAAAGCGATTTGTTGTTGAGGCAGGCCTGACCAGAGAGATTAATTTTGCGGAGTCTGAAAAGTGCTAACGAAAGAGTCTCTACCCCATGGACAAAGCTATCGGAACTGTCGTTACAACATAAAGGGTCACTGAGGTCAAGTATTTCAAGCAAAGGGAAACATTCGGCAATGAGGAACAAGTCTTTACTATTGAAAGAACGGATGTTCGAACAAATCAGAGATGTCAACGTTGTAATCTTTAAGGAGAAAGCTTGCAACCCAATTGCGGGAATGTAGGATTGACTGGAGAGATTGAGCCATGTGAGTTTCAATGGGAAACAAAAGACTTGAGACAGAAGCTCGTTGAGGTCACCGTTGTAGCAAGTGAGGTCGAGGGAGGTGAGGTTGGTGAATCTTTGGAAGAGGCGAGAGGGAAGAAGGCGTGAAGTAGACACCATCCAAAGAAAACAGGAGACCGTTGGTGATAGAGAGAAACTGTTTGGAGACGACAGAAAGAGACTTGAAGTAGACACCATCGTTGACGTCGTTGCCGTGGACGAGGAATTTGAAGACGGATTCCCAACAGTCATTAGGTAAATAAAAATCTGTTGCTGCAACCGCCATTGTGTTTCTTCTTCTTCTTCTTTTTGAGTCACTGGACCTTGCTGTTTTTCTAAAAGCAATCAGATGACTGAACCTTGTTGTTGTTTGGGATAGCAGAGAGGTTGTGTGGATAAGCAAGCTTTGTGGTGTTCGTCTTGCGATTTAACAAGAGCAGTTTGGTCTGATAGGGTTAGGGTTAGGGTTTCAATTTCAAATAAGAAGGAAGGATGGTGGAGTAGTGGACCCGAGTCGAGCTAATATAGCCACATATCTCTACAGCCTGGTTAGTACTAACATAGCAAAAACTTTATAAAGTTGCTCTTTAGGCACCTATTATTTACTTAGAAGCACCTCGAACCACTTAAAATATCTTCAACGGTACTTAACAACTTTTCATATTAATCGTAGTTAGGAATCAGTTACAGGGTAGGGACTTGATCCCTTTAAAATCATTCGAAGATAAAAACTTCATATCAATAACATGATAACCCAAAAAAAATATTCATTTTATAAAGTTGTAATTAAAAACTATTTATTTCCCCTAAAAAAAATCAAAAACTATTTTTTTTTTTTATAGGGGATAAACTAATGTTAGTGTAGTATTATGATTTTGATTATGGCATTAATCATTGAATTGATTTTTGTTTGTGTTTCTCTTTTCCCTTTCTCTCTCTTGTGAGCCTTCACTAAAATCTTAGTTTTTTCTCCTTCATCCACCATAGATTGGTGATTCAGGGTCAATTTTTGACCCAAAACTACCCTTCTAACTCGTTTTTCTCTTTCCCTTTTATTGTATAGTGATTTTCACATTTATTTTATTTTTATTTTGTGATTTTGTTGTTTTAATGCGACGTTGGTTTGTTCATAATCTTTGTGCGGCGTTGTTTGTCTTTCTTGTTTCGTTTAGGTATTGTTTGGTTCAGATTGTTAGATCAGCTTCGGTCCAGTGCAGATCCAATCAATGACTTTGGTGTCGTCCACTTTGTAGATTTGGAGACATGATATTCCGGAGACTTGAATATAATCATATGTGTATGCTTTTGTATTTTGCCATTTTATCCTATTCACAAGGATGTTGTGAGTTTGTTCGCAGATTCATCCTTTTTATTTTTAGTGAATTTGCATTGTATCATGTACTGTATCAATTTGAATGAATGAATATCACTTATTTTGGTAAAAAAATGATTCGATTTTTGTTTTTCTTAACAATATATGACTAATTACTCGTTTACTGCCATATAATTATAAATGGGGTCAATACAATTTAAAATTGTCTATATAATGCTCACTGGTTTGTTGTAATAATTACATGCTTAAATAATGAAATTAGAATTTTTTTACCTTGTTCTGGTGCCACCTGTAATATTACTGGGGTGTAAGTGGTTTGGACAAAACCGATGAAACCTAAAATCCAAACCAAAAAAATATCCGACTTTATTTGGTTTGTTTCAAAACCGAACCAAACCAACCAAAATCGCTATAACTTAGTTCGGTTCTCGGATTTTAATTTTGAGATCCGAAGAACCAATAAACCAAACCGATGCTAACCTCACTCCCCATTTTAGTAATGTTATCCTTCCTCGCACATACACACAAACTCATGATTAAGTTCAAAATTAAAGTCCAACATAAAATACTCCTTAATTTATTCACTTTTTCTCATCATCATCATCTCATCTCATCCCTCACACTCTATTTCGTTTCTACTAAAAAAGAACAATAGACGTCAGTCACACCTAATCTATCGTTTCTCACCGTCCATGAGATTGTCCATCTCAGGTTAGTTTTTTCATGTTAATTATATAAAGTAGTTTGAAAAACAAAGAACATGAAAAACAAAGTTCTATGAAATATTTGAGTATGTTGTATACATGAAATACAAATTTGTGAAAATATGATTTTTTTTTTTTTAATTGTATTTACAAGTAAACCGATCAACTGAACCGATCCAAACCGAACCAAATCAACTAGTTTGGTTCGGTTTCTTTTTTTGAAAAATAGTAAAAACCGAACCAAACAATGGCTACGATTCAAAGCACAACTAAATGGTAGGTAAATGAGTTTTGCTAGAAATTAGCTACGGAATAGCTATGATTTGTCTCGTAGCAAATCTGTGATTTTCATGTAGTGCAATCACATTTTGAGGTGGAAAAAAAAACCATAAAGCATCTTCGAATTCAAAGCACAATATTTATAGGATGCTAGCAAACAATGCATTCATGACACGAGAAGAGTTTCTTCTTTCTATCACTCAAATAATGCTTTTATCTTTCTCAATGATGGCCTTGAAGATACCATTGACGCAACAACATTAGCATGCACTTTATCAAAACCCCTCAAATTGATCTCTTTCAGTTGTGTGCAATTTTCTACCACACGCTTCACTCCAATGTTTGACGTGCTTTGGAGATCATGTGTTTTTAAGGGTTAATCATGTGACCGGTGTTCGACGTGCTTTGAAATGTAGGAAGTTGACACCACGTTTTGTCGGACCATTTGAGATTATTGAGAAAGTTGGAGCTGTAACGTATTGGATTGCGTTACTGCCGTCGTTGTCGAATCTTCATGATGTGTTTCATGTATCTCAATTGAGGAAGTATGTGTATGATACGTCTCAGGTGATTCAAGTGGATGATTTGGAAGTAAGGGATAATTTGATGACTTGACCAGTGAAGATTGAGGATCGGGAAGTTAAGCGCTTAAAAGAAAATGAGATTGTTTTAGTGAAAGTAATTTGGTTTGGACCAACCGGTGAGAGTGCCACCTGGAAATCGAAGAGTAGGATGAAGGAGTCGTATCCAGAGTTGTTTTCTTCAGCTAATTTTTGAGGGTGAAAATTCTTTTAAGTGGGGGAGAGTTGTAACAACCCGTTTTTCGCTAGAATTATTTTAATTATGTATTACATGTATTTATATGTGCTTATTTGCTTATGTGCGTATTTGATTTGGGATTAGTGGATTTTTAGCCTAGAAGGGTATTTTAGTCGTTTTAAGACTAAGGGGTATTTTGGCCATTTGGCGGGTAAGGGAAATTAGTATTTTTTAAAAACGGGGATAACTTGTTATTTCCCACAGATGGCGCCACTGATCGTACCTAATCAGAAGGTGACCGTCGGTGCTCTTTAATGCGGTGGTTGTTGG
>Ga0228711_1001170_pt1 | contig 37512 bp, 23 predicted proteins | sample MedpolnodulmetaG_2_FD_177996 | JGI IMG/M metagenome (GOLD analysis project Ga0228711, IMG submission 177996) | Root nodule microbial communities from Medicago polymorpha collected in Santa Monica, California, United States - brown nodules | ecosystem: Host-associated > Plants > Roots > Nodule...
TAATTCCTCATCTCTTCTTGTTAAATTTTTTACAACGTGATATTTTAATGATTGCTATGATATGTTGATCTATGGCCTTTTTCTTTTTTAATTTATTGATGAAAGTCTTATTAAAAATATAGCCAAATAAATTTGAGATGAATAAAAAAATATTGGAGAAATAACCGAATCAACCCACCCGATCAAACCGAGACCCGTCCAAACCGAAACCCGCACAAACCGTATTAATTTGTGGGCGGAATTGGGTCTTTAAATTGGATGATCGGTTTCATACATCTTGCCGAGTTCGGGCCCGAACCCGACCGTTGCTCTACCCTACCGTCATTTAAACCAAGCCTAACAGGAATTTAATCTTTTGAATGGAATAGTAGAAATGTCGGACGAATGTTGGAGTCATGCTACTTAGCGAGTTTGAATTTACTCCATTCAGAGGTAAGATAATTGTTGTAATTGAAAGGTATATTTTCGAATGTAATGTAATGAGTCGTCTATCTAAGTTAGAAACATGTATTATTGAGAATCAGCTATATAAGTTATGATATCGAATGGAACAATAATTTATTTATTCACTTTTCGAATTTATTTAACATTACACAATTTTTATTCGAATTCACGTTAGATTTGGAATGGCTTATGCTTTGTGAAATTCACACCTTTGGAAGCAAAAAAACGCAACAATGGAGTTTTGGCAATTAAAAACGCAAAAAATGCAATTTTTATAACAGAAAGCAACGGCAGTTAACTGCTGCCGGCTTTCTCAACGGTATTTAACTACCGTTGGGGGTTTATGGGTAATTTTCTTGTGTCATTGTGATGTTTTCTATGTCAGAAAAGCAAACCTTCTATATAAAAAAGACTGCTTCTTTTCTCATTCTATGTGTGAAATTCAAAAACGCCGTTCGAATTATAGAATCTAAATGACAAAAATACCCTATAAAAAAATTCAAAAACATGTTGAAATATTTTAGATTTTAAAATTCGAATAGAGCGCGGCGCGTAAAAAACTAATAGAGTAGAAAAACCAAAATAAATGTTGGAAAAACCAAGAAGATACATGATCTATCCAGCATAAATACAAAAGAAAGAGATCTTACTTTTTATATAAAAAAATATATAGAAAAAGGAAGATAATTTTAATATTTGCAAGCACAAAGAAACTACCATAAATAAACCATGAGTTTTGAGTTGGGACAATGAATATGGCACGTGGATACGAATAAAATGCACTGGAAATAATGATATGATGGGTCCAGGAATAATATTAATCTAGGGTTAGAAGCTTAATTTAGTTGGTTTAGATGATGAAGACCCCAATTGGCAATAGTCCAGTGCTCATGATCTCTGGCCACTGATATTTATTTTTCAAAATATTTTATATGCCCCTTCTTTTATAAAAAGAAAAAAAAAATCATTTTAAATATAATATCTTTAGGGTGCCAACTGAAATAATTAATTTTAGAATGATGCTTTTGTATACCACTGTCTTTATAAAAAAAATAAAAAATCTCTTGTTGATCCTCCCTCCGTCCCAACTGAGACTTTTTATTTTTTTTATAAAGACTGTGCTAATTAATTAATGCTGTATGTGTCAAAACAGTTGGTATCCTCAAATTGAAAACGCAGATTTATTTGTTTTCTGTTATTGGTAGAAAGGGTGTGACTTAGACATTGAGGTCAACATCCCGATCCAACGTCCATATTTTCATTTAATACGATACCTTCCTCGATTAAAATGTGTGTGTGCAGAAGAAAAGTGTGGAAGGATCATCTTCTTGCAGCGGAGTCAAGATATCGTGATTTTAATCAGAAGAAATGAAGAGGTTAATAAATTAAAAGGGTCTTCCTTCAAAAAAAAAATTATAAATTGAAAGGGTCTTAACTCGTTCTTAAGACCACATATTAAAAAACTACACATAGATATATTATCTTAAAAATAATAATTATTTAACTTTTAAGATATCAAATATCCCTAAAAAAAAATATATCGAATATATTATTTTTAAAGTTTTAAGATAATATTTCTATTTTTGTCTTCTATTACTATTTTTATTATCTTTTTTTAAGGAAGCTTACTAAATATTTATTATAAAGAATCTTATAAGTACGTGTGTGAGTAAACCGCCAAAAATTGATCCTTGTAAGCCACTCGCAAATTAATATTTTACATTAGTCTTTGTAAAAAAAATCAATTAACTCTATCATTGTGTTTTTGTCAGGTGAAGAGAGATCAAACTGAAAAACCTTTAATGAAGATTAATTTAAAATATTAACAAATTTAGAAACTAATTTAAGATGACTTACAAAGAAAGAAATCAATTTGATGGATATGCTACTCTTTGTTTATCAAAAACTAGATGGTGTTCGGTAGAGGTAATCTGAGCCAACTGCATGCTTAATTTGTAGAATAACTGATGATCGGATTGTTATAGAAAAGCAAGAGTTATGATGATAGATGAATCAATTACTTTCTCTTTTTATACATATGTTTATAAGGTTGGTTTCTACAAAGTAAGAAATGATTTGATTGATAAGCAATGTGTATTGCTAGTATTCCTCATGAAAGCAATAAAAAAGTTTGATGTTCATGAGATGAAAATGGTAATTGAATTGTAACAAAAAACCAAAATGGTGAAGTCTACATTATCATTTGATAAATTGAAGGTAATTTACCCTGATAACAAATATGATTCGATTATGGAATGATAGAGATGGAGATCACATGTTGAATGTAACAGACAAAGAAGTTTGATGTTCTAGAGATGAAAATGAGGGTCCATTTAGCTTGGACCCGTGTATGTTTTGGTCCAACTTGAACCGGTGAAATTACCTGGTATCACAAGTTGTATTTTAGTCATCCCATACCATACACCCCATTATAGAAAACATGCTAGCAACTCCTTTTCCCCTTTTCCGTAGAGCCTAGATGCACATGAGTATGAGTGTTACAAATTCCAGAATATATAGTCAATTTCTGTATCTTATTGAAAACAAGGGAAATGTAAAAGGTTTTTCTTGAAACTTGTGCATTCAATGTCTTAAAAGTTGCAAAAGTTATATTTTCAATGTAAAATTTATTTTTAATTTCCATTTTAAGCTTCTTAACTTGTGCTCTAAAGGTACAAGTTAACATGACCTTAAAAACAAATACAACCACTATAAAAATTTCTAATAATGAAATTCGTAATAAAAATAAAAACGTAACTATTAATAAGAGATTGGCACCCAAACTTGATAAAAATTAATAAAAGTTTTTTTTTCCCTTTCAAACTCTTCCCTCATATAGTTTTTTTTTTCACAAATCTTATTTTATTTTCCGTAAATAGTTTTTTCTAAAAAAATAAATTGGCTGATATTAGTATATTACTTTACGTTACTCTCAATAGTTTTTTTTCACAAATCTTATTTTATTTTCCGTAAATAGTTTTTTCTAAAAAAAATAAATTGGCTGATGTTAGTATATTACTTTACTCTCATCTTTTGTTATATAAATTACTTTCTCCGTATTTTATTATAGCAGATTTTTTTTCACATTAATCTTTTTGACAAATTTTATTTTATTTTCCGTAAATAGTTTTTTCACAAAATGACAAAGGTTCATGTTTAGACCCAATCCATAAATCCATTTTCAAAAAATGACAAAAATGTTACAATGCAGCCAATCTTACATAAGTCTTGCCTATCATTCAACTTGTACAACAAGTACTGAATAATTAATCTCAACCGTATGTATTAAATATTAATATATCAATGGCCATCATTTAACTGGTCCAAGTTGAACCCCAATGTTTACCGGTCAAATTAAAAGAAACCTGAAAATGATATTTTATTGTAAGAAAAAAGCTGAAAAAGTTGGTTTTTCTTTGATAGAGTCAAATATCCCCGATTCATCAAGGATGTAATGTACATTTATGATCTACATGAACCAGCAATAGTGTACCAAAAAAAAATAAACCAACAATAGGGAGAGGATTAAAACTAGTATAAAATGAGATTGGACTGCCCTTGTTGTCTAGGTTTTCAACCATGAATAAACTATCTAGTAGGGCCATGATTAAATAGTGAAATAACATATAGGGTATTGACCTCTTATTGAATATAACAAAATGTCGCAGCTAATTTCTCATTCCATTCAAGATCAAAGTCCAACACATATTCATCAATTAACTTGTGTTTAATAATATTTAATCATACTTATATTAGTAAAAATTCATAATATCAATTACCAATCCATAATCGATCAATTAAACTAATCAAGCCAAAGGTAAGTGTAAAATAATTGATAAAGTAAGATTATAATTTACAAAACCTTGTTAAGGTAACTTTTAAATTTTTTTAAAATATATAAAAAGAAAACTGATAATTAAAAAAGAACAATTGTTCTCTTCTAGAAGAGAAGTTCACATTTAGGGTTCGACGATACTTAAATAGGGTTAAAGAACAAAAAGGCTTCAAGAAACCAGGTCTCAGATTCACAAAGAATAAACCATTATTTCTAGTCATTTTTCAAGTCACTCAAACTCACAATGATCCTAAAGAGAAAACAAGAGATAAAGATTTATGACCCTTTCTCCAATGAGATGTCACTACCCAAGGTGTTTGTGAAGTGTTTCTCAATCCAAGAACCTCACCCAAAAACACTCAACATAAAGTTTTCTCCTTTGATTTGACAAAATTCTCTCTCTAGAAGCTATCTAAAATATTGAAGAATGAACACTTATGTATAGTACTCAAACCCAGACAAACTCACGTCCCGATTTTCCTGGATCGATTCGCGATTTGGAGCTCGTACCACAGTACAATACTGAACCTGATCCAAAATCGCACCACGATTTAACCCAATCTCATCACAAATTTTTGCGAACCAAAACCTTCAAATTGCTCAACCACATCACCCACAATTAATACCAATCGACCTATGATTTCTGACAAACTTTCACAATTCAATTTTGAGTCAATTTTCAAGAAGAACAAATTAGTATCATCCAAGGTGACATACACACTTTTTTTTTTGGCTTAGTTCGGATATTGTGAATATTCATGCAACTTTTCAAAGTTTAAGTCTTGCGAGGTAAACTAATGTACATAACATGTTTATACTGTATATGTTATACAAGTTTGTCATAGGACTCAATATTCTTTCCAAATGAATGTTTTGATATAGATCCCATCGAAGTGACCCCAACCATGTGAAAATAATAAAGCTATGCAATTATAATATTTATAAGGGTCAAAATTTCCTTGGACAAGGACATCCATTGAAATGCAAAAGCAAAATGAAAGTTTGAATATGATGTATCATATGTCAATACTCCATAATTGCTATAACTAAAAAAAGACCTTAGCTTAGGAGTGCCCAATACCAAGAATATGCTGAACAGCTAAAGAGTTGAATATCAAAGACACCCTTTAACTACGTCCCTGATTTTACGAGATTTTCCACCTATGTGATATTATTTGGTTGGCCCTCATATGAGTAGATAAGAGGCGCAAATAAAAATTTTCATGTAAAATACATTAAAAAATGTTTATTAATACATGCATGTGTATTTAAAATGTTTTTGGATCTTGAGGAGAGTGAAGAATGATTAAAAAAGTTAAAACCGTATTAAATACGGTATTTACGTTTGAAAAACATTTTTCTTGTAACGAGTACATTGTATTCTTTGTTTTAGACTTAGTTTGTTGTATGTTCTACTTTATCATACTTTAGTACTCATTGTTTCAATGTTCCTTCTAATTTTATGCTGGTTCAAGATAATAGACAATTTTCAGCAGTTTCAGGTGGAAAATTTAGATGGAGCTTTTCAACAATAAGCTTAAGTTATTCATACAAAAAAGCTTCAGTGACACATCACAATAATGAATTTGAAAATAAAGGTTAAGTTTAATTGAATAGTATGTCCTGAATACATTATATTCAATGTAGACTCCCTCGCATCATGCTCAATTTTTCCAACAATGTAGGAGGAGCCATGCTATACACAGCGACAAGATTTATCCTGAATTTATCAAGAATGAAAACAAGCCAATCAAAAGCAGGCTTTGAGCGGATTCAGGGAGGTGGGGAGAAAAATATGGAAAATCCTAAAATAGTGGATGAGTGGCATACATGCCACATGTAACGTGAAACAGTCAGGAAGCTTTTTTTCGCTTTAAATCGCTTTAAATAGCATTTTTGATGTAGGAGTATATATTGTGTGGATTAATTTATCAATTTAAATGCAATTTAAGAGGGTATTATTTGTTCACAAAGAATGTTTAACTAACAAAAATGCATAAATTGTTAGGTATGGTGCCGTGATTATGGTTAAAACTATGACTACTACACTTATGTGTATCAGTTTTTAATGACAATTGTCAGTTCGTCTATCAACCAAAAAAAGAGTATTATTTTGTTGACATTACATTGTAATAAACTAGGAAAATTTTACAATAGACCACTTTGATCACAGGTGATTCACCGTTGATCATTATTTGGAAATCACTCAAAACTCTAACAACATAGACGCGTCTTTCGGATGTAGAAGCTTATGATCAACTTCGTCTTGATGGATAAGAGAGATATCTCTAAATTTGATGACATCATTCGCAATTGTAGATGTGTTTTTTTTCTCGTTATAGAAACTCGAGGTTGAGTTTGTTATAAGACAAGAAAATGATCGGTGTACATATTTTTGCAAAAAAGATCACATATCTAACTAGTTTCCGAATCTCGATTGATCATGTACCACACTCTATTAAACACATTGTTATGAATAAAATGTCAGAAGCATATATAAAAAAAAAAAAATAATAACAAATCTCATCCATTAGGTGAGATGAGATGAATAAATCAAACTAATATTTCATCTGTACATGCTAAGAAAACTATGTAGTCTCAAATCAGTGAATAAAAGTGTAGTGACAAATACAAGGAAAAAGAAAAGAAAGAAAAACAACAAAAAGCGTTATATACATATACATGTTCGTGGGTTTGGTTAGAAAATGTACCAACATCTTTTCATGTTCTTTCAAGAACTTCATTTTTAACTTTTTGAAAGTTTTTCTCAAGAACCTTGACTACCTAAAAGGGTATAGTTCAAATGCCACATTATCAATTATAAAATAGTCACCGGTATTATCGTTATTAATAATAATTTTCTCTTCCTCAATTTATTTTAAACCTTGATTGCCAAAGAAAAATCTTGACTAATAATAATTGTATTTGAAAAAGAAAGACGAAACCTTTGGTGGTGGAGCCTCCGATGGATGAGTGACAAACTTTATAGCCTGGAAAGGTAAACATGGACGGCCATTTACGGTGGAAAATTGGTTTTCTAACATTGTTTGCCGTTGATAATTAGTTAATATTTTACCTCAAAGAAAACTTTTGATTTGTAATTTATGGATTTGGCAATAGGGTGGTTTGCCTTTGTCTATAGAGTACTTTTTATCATTAAATTGTTTCATGTGGCCACTTCAAACCACTAAGGAAAGATGGATGTATCTCTACCATTTCTATAGTTAGGGAAACATAATTGACAGATAGCAATAAACAAATGTTCAATTAAATGAGTTTGAAATAATTAAAATGTGTCATAAACGGAGTGCCACTTTCAATTTTCAATAAATTTTAGTTAATTTTTTCTTCTGATTGTCGAATGAATATTATGTGCATCACTCGGACTTATTATTTTTAATATTTTTTTAATAAGTAAAATGGAATTATATTAATCTCAGAAGTAGAAACTTCTTTAACACAAGGTGTGCAAAAAAAGAAAATAAACTGAAGTTTACATCAATGTCCTCACACAATGATAACAAAAAAAACAAGCTAACTTATGCCCAAACAATCAAGTGGGCACGGCAACCAACATTGAACACGAAGCACAAAGTTAGCATTAACAACCTTAATCCACCAATAAAAATGGATCTGTACATTATGCAACAATTGATCAATAGAATTCTCCTTGTGATTGAAAAGACGATTGTTACATTCAGTCCACAAGACCCAAACACAAGTGAGTCAAATGAGCTGCATAAAAGAACGCCGCGCTAACAAGCCACCTCTCGAATGAGTAAACTGCACAAAGTGATCAGAAATACAAAAAGCATCAGTCTTGAACACATCATATAAAATAGAATCAAAGCTAATACTTACACTAACTTCTCTTTCGGTATAAACTAGTAAGATGCCCGTGCATCCGCACGGGTACCAACGTTGGTGTGAATGATTTATATAATTTCAGAATTTTTTATATGCAAGTTTAAACAATAATAATATCAATTTACATAATTTTTTTCTTAAACAAATATTGACTAATATAATTTTAGAATATGTTTATCAATTTGTCATGTGTAAAATAATTATTTTGAAAATTTAATAGTGATAACTTATCCCATGTATAATAATAACTTTATAATATGTATTAGCAATCATTTGTCACATGCATAATAATTATTTTAAAATTTATATCTAATGATAATTTTATTTTAAAATTTTATCAAATGTAACAACGATTACTTGTCATGTGTATAATAATTATTTTAAAATTTATATCAATGATAACATGACCCGTGTATTATAATTACTTTCAATATTTTATCAAAGAGAACATGTCACGTGTATAGTGGTGACTCGTCACATGCATAATAATCATTTTAAATTTTTTATTTGTGGCGACTTGTCCCGTGTATAATAATAATTTTAAAAATTTTAGCAGGGACAATTTTTCGAGTGTATAATAATTATTTTAAAAATTTATAAGTGACAATATGTCATGTGTACAATTATTATTTTTAACTTTTTGGAAGTAACAACTTATCTCTTTCTTGTATTGTGTAGACTTTTTTATATTGTATAGATTTTCAGTAACGACAATTTTTTAAGTGTATAATAATTATCGAGTTATATAATTTTATAATATGTTTGCCAACTTCTCATGTGTATAATAAGTATTTTAAACATTTATCAATGACATCATGTATTGTGTAGTGACTACTTATCATACACTTCTCAGATAAATGAAATATCAACCATTTGATGAGTTTTTTTTTTTTAGACAACAAAGATAAATATATTAAATAAAAATAAAAAGATACAGAGACTGGGGGACATTGAACCTGACCCAGGTACAACCCAATTGGGGATTCATCGTGATAATATAAACCAAGTGGACTAACCCTAATCAATCATAACATAACAAACACTCCTCACAGGCGCAACCTAGCAAACCTGCGTACGGGCGCGAAACCAGGTTAGAAAAAAGATGAAGAGCGAGCAATGTATACAGATCAAAAAGAGTTTTAAATCGGTGCATGGATCGACCGCCAACACGGTATCAAAATCCACGTACCAACAACCCCCTGAACAAAACAGCAGGCATAATAGCTCTTTCGAGCATAACAATCCGAGAGCAGTCATAAAACTGAGACGGATAAGAAGTTGACACCGGAGAGTGAGGCAGACCTATCACCTTGAGACCTGCAGATCTCAAAAGACCTGGAACATCAAATAATCAAGCAGAAGGACACCAACACCACCAGTTTCACAAGAACAAACCCTTTCGGATTAACAGAACCAAACCCTTCGGGTTTATGTGAACCAACCACCGCAAAAAAGGTTACAAGTCTATACGCACCCAAACTCTGATCCAGCAAAACAATAACAATAAAAACACAAAACAAACTGTCAGAGAAACCGGCAACGATGAAATAAAACACACCGTGGCTAACAAAACCACCGGAAGAGGCTGCACCAAACGAAACAAACAGAAGCGGCAACACAACAAAGCCACAAACACGAACACAGAACAGCCGGCGAACTCCACAACACAAACTCAGGGACACTGTAACGGAACAAAAACGAAGAACTATTCTAACATCGGTGAAAGCAACCCAAAGGAAAGGCAAATCCACAAACCTAAGGGAAGAACAAAACTGCGTCGGATCTGCGCAACCAGTCAACCACAACATAACCCATCGAGAAACAGCAAGTGACAGACCAGAAGCAGCAGAACACCATGAACAATTGCAGATGAGAGACGCTGAGTAACATGTGCCTCCGAAGAACCACCGCCGAGAGGACAACGACGAGAGGTGATGCGGATGGTTGACCCACCGTCGCACCACCACCACAACCATCTACATCTTGAAAGGCAAAGATTTGGATAGGAGAGAAGCGGCGTGTAGTTCTTAGAGAGATGTCAGAGGATTTTCTTTTAGAGAGAGAAAATAGTTGTTTTTCTGGATATGGAAAGGCCCCTTTCAACCATTTGATGAGATTCACAAGTATGTTTATTCTTAAACTAAATTAAAATAAAGAAATCACAAAACATAACATAAAAGTGAGGAGAATTAGGTGGGTCGTAGCCCACATATGCCCAAGTGATATTTTGTCATTGAATAAATTGTAAAATCTCATGTTTGAATTTCGACCAATACATATCACAATGTTTATATCAAATCATGTTTTTTTTAAGGAGTATCAAACTAAATTATGTTCACGGATAAGATTGTTGTATTATTTAACTGTACAACCTAAATCGTCATATTTTAAATTAACGACCGAGCTTAATTACAACTTAAATTTTGCAGCCGCAGATCCGAGTCACAAAAAGAGATAGAAGAAGAAGTGAGTTGTACACAAAATAGATCCAACGCATTTCGTCTCCCAAAACAATAAAAAACAAACAATAAGATGAATCCAACTTTGCTTGGCATTTTGCACCTCTTCTTGTTACGTTTCCTTTACGTCTCTTCATTATAGGACCATCCTACACTTTATTACCTCCTACTATACTCACATCATCATACCATAATAACACATTTTAACCTTATTTACCTAAAATTCTCTCTCCCAATTAAACATTATAATGGCGACTTGGCTCTGCTAGAGTTAGACACACTAGCTGACTCACACTTCTCATCTAATTAAGACCTCATCTAACTAATCTGTCACTATACATTACTTTAAAAGACTTGCAAGTGGTAAGTCAAATAGTAAAAGTGTCCTTAAATTATGCTTGACAACTTTGTGCATCTACAATGATTAAGAGTCCATTTTGATTTCTTAACTTATTTTAAGTGATGTGTCATAAAGAAAAACTTATTTTAAGTGAGACTTCTATATAAATCCAAACAAGACAAGATATAAAATTTCAAACGAATTTTCAATTCAATTTGAAATTATGAAAAACTTTAAATGAGTCTCATAATTGATCCTATAAATAAAACTAATTCAATGAAGGGTAGTGTTAACTTGTGCCCTTAAAATACAAGTTAAAATTTTAAATACGAAATTAAATAATAAATTATGTCTTAAAAAGATAAGATTTTAAATTTCTAGAATATTAAATGCACAATTTCCAACAAAAGGTTTTTATCTTTGGTTTGTTAACTTGTATAATTATTGATTACATGTGGTATGTTTCTAATAAAACAATGGTAAAACCAATTTTCTGGTATGAACATAGTACGTACATTAGAGAAATTGTTACGTAGTTAAATTACCGTCCAACCTAAGTCAATGTCTCATAAGTACATTCAAACGTGGCTGCTTTTCTGGTAAAGTGAAACGTGTCGGTGTGCTCCATTGTTTTCTGTCTTCTGCTGACTTAACTATTCTCCTTTCATATTTTTTTCCTATTTAAAAAATAAAATACTTTGACGAGGGGTAACAAATCTCGTTAAGACACTTCTTAAAAAATCTAAAGATTTTACTTTTATTTTATTTATGATTTGTGTATTCATCGTGTTAAAACTTTAAAAAGTAACTTTCATACATTAAATTTGTAAAAACAATTGAATCATTAACAAATATTTTAAAACACTTGTTTGTTTGTTAGTATGACCATTTTTTATAACCTATTAAATATACGCTATTGTTGTTTACCTGTGATTAATATCTATCACAAAAAACATTGGACAAATAAAATGTGTTCTCCCCTTTCAACCTAGTTTCGCTATAGGCAAGAATTATACATCAAACTTATGACCACATCTGACTAAGAATACAAGTCTCTTACCATTTAGATCAATCACGTGCTTCTATAAAATAAAATAAAATGTAAATATATTTTATTGATAAAAATAAAATAATGAGTGCATTGATAAAAAGGCATGGTGTAGTGTAGCTTCAAAAGATAAGAGTAAGTTGTTTCACACCACACCTCACACAACACATCAAATAGCAACACAAACACCTTTCACTTTTCTTTATGTAAACTTTCCACTCTCACACACTTGTTTACTAAGCAACATTATTATAGTACCCCATTTCATTTTAAGCTTTTCATCATTCTCATTTTGTTCACAAATTCAAGAAAAAAAAATGGTAACATTTCAAACATCAACCTTAATGTGTTGTTTCATGATTATGTTACTATCTCTAAGTGTTACTAAATCTTTTGGAGATTTAGTAACAGATCACAAGAATCTTACAACTGTTACCAAAGATGAAGTGAAGTGCACGCCTTGTGGTCAAGTTCCGTCGCCGCCACCACCTTCTCCGCCACCACCGTCACCACCACCTGCTTCCACCAACAACTGTCCTCCTCCTCCTTCTCCACCCAGCTCTGGTGGTGGTGGTGGTGGGTCAACTTATTACTCTCCACCGCCGCCGTCAGTGTATTACTACTCATCACCACCGCCACCTGCATCCACCGGAGGAGGTGGAGGTGGTGGTTTATACTATCCTCCACCGACTGGTGGCAGTGAAAGTGGTGGGAACTACCCAACGCCGCCACCACCAAATCCTATTGTACCTTATTTTCCTTTCTATTACCACACTCCACCACCGGGCGCGGCGGCGCCACCGTCTTTGAAGGGATCGGTAATGCTCTGCGCCGTGTCGGTTTTACCTATTTTTATAGCGTTATTTTGATGGAAAAAAAAGGAAAAGAAAATGGAAGGAAAGAAAATAAGTGCATGGAATTTTTGCAGATCTTGGAGTTTGAAGAGAGAAAAAGTGGAAAAGTGAGGTCAGTGAAAATGGAAAGTGTACTTATTTTTTTATTCCTTTTTTTTTCTTTTTTTTTTCTCAGAATTTTTAATGGTAATGTAGGTTGATCGATCTGCAATTTGTTGACAATTTGTAATTGTATTTAGCCTCTTGATTTTGTTTAGTATGATAAATACATTTATAAAATAAAATAAATTAAGTTTTATTTATCTTCATTTATTGTGTTTGTTACATATTATGTGAGTTTATTTATGTCTTGATCATCCACTTTTGATAAGATATCACTTTCAATTTAAAATATGGATTAAGCTTTATTCATTTTCACTTATAATTTACTAGGTAGTAAATTTTATTAAATAAAATATTGTTCTAGTTAAAGGTCTAACTCAACTAACTTTGATCTGAAAATTATTAACAACTTGAACCTTTCAATTTGTTTATTATGTGAAAATATTTTTTGTTTTTAGTTTTTCGATTGTATATTCATTTTAATTTGTTAATATGAAGATATGTGATTTTTAAACTGAATTATTGTAATAGAGAAAAGATAATATGAAACATGTAATTCACTTGATAGTTGTAAAGACTAATATGAAAGAATCTGAATATGGTAATTGAGTTTAGTCATTAAACTATTTGGAAGCAAAAAAGAGAAAAGATCATATAATAGTTAAGGATGGTGATGAATTTCTTGAAATAATAAAAATAGTATACATTTTTATAGTTAATTTTTTAAAATGTAAAATAATTACCTAATTCAGTAGTCTTTTTTCTCCTTTTTATAAGTACAACAACTAACACAAAATTTTAAAGAGTAAAATTATAAAAAAAAAAATCATAATACTAAACATGTTCATAAGAAATGAATATGCCAACTTGTGAAGTAGGATTGAAATTATTGTTCCCATAAGTTTGTTGAAGATTTTAGTGATGAGAGATAGGGTTTGGTGCATTGGAGCTAGCAAAGGTAGGAAATTGATATCAATTCGGGGTAATTGAAATGAATGGTGTTCACTAGTAAAACTACCTCCATGTGATGCAAATTTGTGTGTTGATGACATATATTTTAGTTTTTTTTTTTGACAAAATATATTTTAGTTGTTATGGAGGGCCCTTGTTCATTGATCCGTTGGAAGCTTTTATTTATTTTTGGTATACTTTTACTATTTATTTACAATTTAATATGGCTTGTTTTTCTTGACAATTTGTACACCTTGTTTGTTCCATCTATTTTATTGTTTTTCTATCCTAACCTACTTATTGTAGGAGCGTCTCATTAAACGGCCGGGTCTATACAAACCTAACAAAAACTAACGTTTATAATTGCATTTGGGACAAACTTTTTCTGCAGAGTTCCAAAAAAATGTTTTAAATATATCATCTTATTTTCACTTATTTCCTAAAAAAATATAATAGGAGAAAAGGTATGGCAAAAACAAAGAGAAAAAGCATTAACTACACTCTCAAGATCTCCAATCACCAATCTTTGAAGCATGATCTCAAATGACCAATCTTTCAAGCATCAATTTCTAAGATGGGAGAATGATATTAGGGTCCATTCAAAGATGATAATTGTCATCCCTCATAAGTAATTGAACATTCTAATTTAACTTCAACAAATATTGAATGGTGAAAATTTCAGCTACATAACAATGCCATATATTAACAGAGCTGGCAATGAAGTAAAGACTTAAAATATAATCAAAGTAACACACAACAAGAGGTATGCTCATACTAGCAAGATGCAATTCCTCGAAGAATAACGACAATTTATGCATAGTCGCTCTTATTATGAAGAGATATTTAATTTTGACAAACAAATTTGATAATAAATTAGATGGTTAATCCAATTCTTGATAATAAATTTGATGGTTAATACCATTTAAATATGTGATTAATGTAGTTCTATAGATGATTAATGAATGTAATAAGGTGTAACTATTCATTAATCATTAAATGAACATAAATTAAATTATGATTTTGAACATCATTGACCACTATCTTAACCGTTAATTTGGACATAAATTAAGGTTAATGAATATCATACATAAACTGAGGTTAATTTGGAGTACATTTGAACATGATTTGGGTAACGCAAAAAATACACACGCTAATTTACGTGAGTTTAGTTCAGTTGGTAGAGATATTGCATATTATATACAGGGGTTAGGGGTCGGGGTTTGAACTCTGGACACCCCACTTCTCCACGTTTAAAATGTGTGAGCTCTAGCCACTATGTTACTTGACAAAAAAATAAATAAATACACACGCTAATGACGTTCAATCATCACTTCTCCACATTTAAAATGTGTGAGCTCTAGCTATTAGGTTACTTGACAAAAAAATTAAATAAATACACACGCTAATGACGTTCAAATAATGGTTAAACATGGTCTGTTGATGGCTAATGATTTATTTTGGTGTACCTATAATATCTCCTTTTGAAATGTTAATTGAATGGTTGATATTACTCACTTTCCACTCTAAAATTAGTTACTCATTTTAAAGGAGTTAGATCCATTAACCTTAAAATTTGCTATCTAAATTCAATGTCAAATATGTTTATCAAATTAATATTTGTATTAAAGTAAATTTAAATTCTAAATGTCAATTTTTTTTGCCTATATCATACCAACATCAAAGAATTTCCTTTAAAGTGACCTAAATAATTATACAAGTGTAGGGGTCATATAATTTTAGTTGTTATTTTTGTCGTCTATTGCTCTTTGTGGTGTGCTGAGCTGCATACATGTACCTATATAAGATAACATCATTTGGTTAAATGGTACTCCAAATATTATGTTAATATGGGTGTGGCATGACAATGGCAATCTATAATAGTTGACAGGTAAACAAAAGTGATAAGGAATCATTTTCATATCATGTGCTCGAAGGACTAGGATAGTTGCTGTAGGCCTGTAACCATCCAATGACGGTCCTTTGGGTTGCTGTCAGAATGACCTGGCAAAATTAGATATTCTGACACCAATGATTCATTTCTTTTCTGGGTGAATTCATGTGTCAAGCTTTTTAGAATTCACAGTTTTATTATTATTATTATTAAGATTTGAAAATAAATTTCTACAAACAAAATGTTGAGGGATCCAGCTTGGCTGCCAACTACAACAAGCAAGCATTATTGGTGTTGGCATACTTTTAATTCATTTAAAAAATCAGTTTTATACACTTTAGTCAATATAATGTTTTATCAATTTTAAGTTCTTACTTTTTATAAAAACAAGTCTTTTTAGTTATCAGTTATATAAACAGGTGTTTTTGGTTTCTAGAGAGGACTAAATGCAGCAATTTTGATTAAAGATGTAGATTATTTTCTAGTTTTCCGAGCTTTCTATTTCCCTGATCCTGTTCTTTGGAGAATAAAGAATAGATGGAACAATTGTCTTCTTAAAGTTGTTCAAAAAAATTGTCTTCTTAGTTCCTCTATGCATTATTCCACTTGATTTAGTCTCTCTCCACTCTTCCTTTGTTGTACCAAAATGTGGTTCTCTTCTCTTTCTCTAACAGATTTGGAAAGTATTAATCACAATTTCATGTGGTCATGCAGTCAATCACATCAGTTATTATTGAATTAAGATCAAACAATCCAGATTTAAGTGAAGATTTTGATTTTCTAAAATACGAAGTCTATTCTTAATCCAACATCCACTGCTGTGGTGGACTGCATGAAATTGAGAGAGCAAAAAATGAAACCTAAAAAGATCGATCAGTGTGGTTTTACAATACACCTTTCTATGCATCAAAAGAAAGTGGTTTCTTCGCCCACATATATAAAATCAACTTATATGTTAATAGCTAATCAAAGGTGTTTAACTTAAATTATAATTTAACAAGCTATTTTAACTTTTACAGTGAAGAATAATACTAATAAATAATATGCAAGTGCAAACACAATAGATAACGCTAATTTGTTTTTACTAGAATAAACCATAAAATTTGTTTCTCGGACACTGTATTCACTCAAATAAAAGACTCGGTATAAATTACCAATACAAACTACGACTCGATACAAAATAGGACTCTCAAAGCCGTTTAAAAGAAAACCCTCCCCAATTGCCACACAAAACGGGTACTTGCTACTGCAACATACTTTCTCCACAGCAAATATATTTCTTGTGTAACATACAATGCTCAAAGTATGCGGCTAGCTGAACCCACCACCCCCCCTTCTTATTTGGACATGGCAGTTTAGACTGACCCACCCCAGTACTTCACTATAGACACTAGACCAGACTGACACCAGACACCATGAAGTACAAAGACCGACGCCCCCCCTCCCCCACCCCACCCGGACTCAACGCCAACAGTACCCTGCTGCATCCAACACAGTTCCTTCCTACAATTATTGGAAAGCAGTTGGATTAGACAACATACCAATAATTAAGTTGGACTTGGATGATAACTATGATTATAACCCCCTAGGGAAAAAGTAAAGACAACTGAGGCATATTTACCCAATACTCAAGAAGTCTTTAACCGAAGTTAAATCCACCAGATGGGACCGGAAGGTCATTGCCTCCAAAATTAAAACCAGGTTGAGAACCATCGCCTGGTGGGAGTGTCTCATCTTCATCTTCCAACCAATATGTCTCGAGAATTTTAACAGCCTTCTCATAAATTTCATTGTTGTCATGACTCTGCAGGTTCTCAATCTTTTCCAATCCCTCAGCATCATCTATCATCTGAGCATACAAGTTGACATCTGCAGCGTTACCAAAGCTTTTCTCTGCTTCTCCGATCTTCAGAATATTCTCAAGACCTTCTAAACAGACGGTAACAATTCTTGGATCGGGGCAAACAAGAAGATCACACAGAGGCTTAATGCAACCCTGGCTCACCAAGTACCTTGTAACAAAAATATTTGGTAAGTTATCACCTAAAATCTCAATGTTTCCAGCATGAAGCAGAGCCAAAAAATAAATATTAAGAATCACTTCACATACTTGATTTGCTCATGGGTACCACCAGATGTAGCATTGGAGAGTGCCCATGCAGCTTCTTTTTTAATGTCAAACTCAGCATTTTGAAGAAGATTGACCAGAGGAGCAATCAGTCCGGCTTCAATAACAGCCTACATCATACATAAATGGTTCAGAATGCCTTTTTCAGTAAATAAGCTAACTAAAAATCACTTCAAAGTAAAATGAAAACAAAATTCAAGACCCAAAACAGAAAACAAAATGCCAATAGTCAAGTAATTATTGATATATATAATTGAAATGGTACCACACCTGTCTTTTCTTAAAAAAATAGTCAAGTAGTACAATACATTCCCTTCGGTAATGTATTTACAACAGGATGGTAAATAAGGGTTTAGTCACCTAACAATCAAACCATTACTCTAATTGGTGTATAACCTGGGAACTAAATATACCCACAAGACTACAATGGTTGTTATTGCACCGGACCTCCATGTTAAACATCATATGATACCCAAGAACATCAAACTTGAATAAAAGCATAAATTAATATGAAATTAAAATTGCATTTTATTAGACAGGATATTTAACATCAATGAGTTATCATAAACATTGGATTTACAGGTTACCTGGATCTGCTCTTTGTTTCCAGCTGTAATGTTTGATATAGTCCAGCAAGCTTCTTTCTTAATGCTTTTTTTGTGATTATGGGTCAACAGACTCAAAAGACATGGGAGTGAACCATGACCAATAATAGCCTGACAAAGAGTCCCAACAAAATCAGATAACTCTCAAAGGTGACGCATGAGAAACACACGCAAAGATTAATGGTAATAAATAGTAGTGATCACTGTCCCTGTGAGCATAACTCATTGGTAGGGACATCGCAATATGCAGGGACCGGGGTTCTCCATTTACTCCTAGCCAGCCATTAGCATACTTGACCAAAGAAATAATAGTAAGGATCACCAGAAATGACTATCAAGCGTATGGTTACATACTTCCCAGGCCAAAATTTCCCCACCCCCTAAAAAAACATGATTCGTAGGCTAATGTTTTGAAAGTTATCAATCAAGCTTCAACAACCACATACTTTAGCATTTTGGTGTTTTCCCTAAATCAAATTAGACTTGCAAAATATAACTATCAATAATTTCAAGTTTATATTTGCTACCAACACAACACTAAATCAGTACTTTATTTCAGGTCATTTATTTCAAATTTTAATTTGTTTACTAAAGTTACTAACAACACTAATTAAAGTACTTCACTAGGTAAAAGTTAAATTTAATTAGAAATAATTAGGTAGCGACCAGTTGTTGAACAATTCACAAGCCATTATGACATTACCTGAGTCTGCGCATCATCTCCCGTTACAATATTTCCCACCGTGCGAAGTGCAGGGATCAGCACTGAAGGAGATGGGTGCCTACAAAACATGCATATAAATTTAGAGTCAAATTAATCAATAATTGCAAAAGATCATTGGTCAAATAAGAATAGAAGAATCGTTACTCACAGAAGAAGCTGCACCAGTCTGCCACATACACCTGCCTCAATCACCGCTTGGATTTTGTCATTTGTTCCATCAGAAAGATAAGAGAGTGCCCAGCATGCATCTGTCAGGACTTCTTCATCATTTGAAAAAACCAAACGCTCAAGAGCTGGAAGTGCTGGCCTCACCTGTCCATCAAAGTTCCATTATTATTAATACACAAATGAAGGCTCGTTCAGTTATGATTTATTACAAAAAACAGCAACTACCTGATCAAATGGAGGTTGTGGCTTGCCCCTGCAAAAGTTTGACAGAGTCCACGTGGCATTTCTCAGCATCGAAAGCTTTGCCTGCTCATTCAACTGGGTTAACAGCGGGATCAGGGCACCATGGCTAAGAACAAGATCACGGCACCTAGGTGAATCACCAGCAACATTTCCCAATGCCCACACAGCCTACAATATCAGAGTTTCAGTGCTTAGATTCCACATGGTTCAGCAAACAATCATGAAAACACTATCACAATTCAGTATCAATATACCTGCTCCCGAACATCATCACTAGGTGAGCTAAGTAGCTTCACAAATATCGGAACTGCCCCATGATCAATTACCACCTTAGTATTCTCAGAAGTTCCGGATGCTATGTTTGTAAGAGCCCAAGCAGCCTCAAACTAAACATACAACAAATCACACAAATAAACAACCAATCGAAACAACACATTACAACTACAATGCATAAAACTAAACAAATTTCAAACCTGAAGTTGGGGAAAATCCTCCCTAACTAGAAACTGAACAAAGCGAGGAACAACACCGGATTGAATAACTTCCTCAATCGGAGGGCTTCGCTCTACACAACAAAATTCAACACTTTTAACACTGAGAATCAATAACATCAAGACACTTGAACAGTAATTAAAAACATCAATGAAAATCAACAATTACCAATTGAAAGAAGCTTCCGAAATTGCGTAGTTGCTTCGAGTTGTTGATTATTATCATCCGACCAAACACCAGCAACCATTGCAGGAAGACTCTCCAACTGCAACAAACATCATATATAACCGTCAAAACCGTTTTTCAACCAACTATCAAAAAACTTAACATCACACAATAAAACCCAAATCAAATCAAAACAGAGAATCACAATCACAGAATGAAACACATCCAAACCCAAAATCCCAAATCAACGATCGAAAGTTACCTTTTTCTCGACAATGGAGGAAGATTGAAGAGGAGTAGCAAACTGCGGTTGATTTTGAAGACCTTCACGTCGTTTCTTCAAGAGACTTTCTTCACGCTTACTTTTACGGATCTCGACCATGTTATCCTCTCTTCTCCGGCGACCTTCGTCGGCGTCGACGGCAACCTTGTAACGGTTGCGACGAACCTCTGTTCTTGCATTGGGTCTGAGCGACATCGTTTCGAATTAGGGCTAGGTTGTGAAAACTCGATTTGGGAATTGAAAATTCAAAACCCTAATTTTCGATTGAGAATTAAGAGAGAGAGAACGATGATAGTTGGAGGAAATTTAAATAGGTGTATAGTAGTGGGGTGTGGGGTTGTAAAGGTGGTTATGGATCTGAATTTGTATGGATCGGGTTGACCCGGAATTTGAATATGGAAGGTGCGTTTAATGTGATGATGATGTGAATCGGTGCGTCGTTTCGTGTTGTTTTTGGATCGTGCCGACTTGATGGAAACGGGTTATCATTTAGTGGGTCATATGGACCTTCACTCTCCAATTCAAGAGTTAAATGAGGGATGATGATGTGTGTTCCAAGAATATCCAATTTCAAAGCAATGATACCTTTTTTTTTAGGGAATGATCAACTTTGTCCCTGAATTTGCACGAATCGGTTAAATTTGCCCCCCAATTTAACGAAATATCAAAATAGTCCTTGAATTTGTAAAATGTCAATCAATTTAGTCCTTCCGTCCAATTGGAGTGTTAACGATGCTGACGTGGTTGTTAACCTCTCACATGTCAGATGCCACATAAGCAGAGACTAATTTAGCCGATATTGATCAAAATTTTCATGGACGAAATTGATTGATTTGCAGAAAATGTTCTTTCCTCCCCAACAACTCTTTTTTTCTTCCCCAATAGCTCTTTCTTCCCCAAATATATAAAATTGGAACCCTAATTTTACAATCTTTAATCAACACTCCAAAATACCCAAAATTTCTTCAAATAATTAGTGGTAACGTTCTTCCCCAATTCAAAAAACTCCAAACCCTGATTTTTTTTTATTAAATCCGAACATCAGAATCCCCAAAAGTTCTTCAAGTAAAACTATTCAAATTGAATCTGAAATGATAGGGGGGGCAAATGGGCAAAAGAGTTATCAAAGTCAAGCTTCATCTTCAAGCTCCATGTTTAATGATGATGTGAGAGTGCTTGAATGTTGATTGTATAAGAAGTGAGCTTAAGACTAATATTGCCGAAATCCGTAGGATGGATGACAATATCACGCTAATCCTGCATCACGGTGGTGGTTTAGAGCAAGATGAGTATCAGAGGCTGCAATATGTTCGTGGTGAATTCTCTATTTGGGAAAAAATGGATGTTGATGAGTTATGTTTGTGGGACATTGCAGAGGCTACTTCAATGATCAAAATGATTTCTGTTTACATAATTCAAGGACTTATTTGATGGTTTTTTAATATAATGTAGGGATCGATTTGATAGTTAGACAAATAATTCAGGGACTAATATGATGGTAAAATTATTGCAGAAAGACTACATTTTATTCATCTTCAACCTCTTTTGATTACAACTCTACACACACCTAGAGCAATATAGTAACATGTTAAAAAAAATCAAAAAGCAAATCATGACTATCAAAAACTTAATCAACCTAAGCTCACTTCCTGTACAATCAACATTCAAACATTCTCACATCACCATTAAACATGGAGCTTGAAGATGAAGCTTACTTTTATAACTCCTTTTGCCCATATGCTCACCCCCATCATTTCGAATTCAATTTGAACAATTTTGCTTAAAAAAATAGTGGGGATTTTGATTTTCGGATTCAATCAAAAAGAAAATCAGGATTTAGAGTTTTTTAAATTGGGGAAGAACATCGCCACTAATTATTAAAAGAAATTTTAGGAATTTTGTAGTGTAGATTAAAGATTGTAAAATTAAGGTTCCAATTTTATATATTTGGGGAAGAAAGAAAGAGTAGCCGGGGAAGAAAGAACATTTTCTGCAAATCAATCAATTTTGTCCTTGGAAATTTTGGTCACTATCGACCAAATTAGTCTCTGCTTATGCGGCATCTGACATGTGAGAGGTTAACGGTCACGTCAGCACCGTTAACGCTCTAATTGGACGGAAGGACTAAATTGATTGACATTTTTCAAATTCAGGGACTATTTTGATATTTCGTTAAATTGGGGGACAAATTTGGTCGATTCGTGCAAATTCAGGGACGAAGTTGATGATTCACTCCTTTTTTTTTGTATAATATTTTTTATTATTAAGGGTAGGAAGTTTCTAGCGTTGTTTAGTAGTGATTAATATTCATCAAAAAGATTGTAAAGCTCATAAAGTGGGTTCTCATTTCTCAACCAAATTTATTCTATATGCATGAGTTAAAGAATGAATCTATGATCATATGTTTAAGGAGTCTAATTCTATTACAATTTGAACCAATCAATTGTTAGTTATTCCTACTTTTATCTAATGATGATGAAAGTAATAAAATAAATTTAAATATTTTTTTATTTAGATTAATTTTACTATGAACGGATCATGTCATTTTTTTAACACATTCATTCAATGAATGTGAATAAGAGAGATATTGTAGAGACTGGCCTAAAAACGTCACATAATAAATTGATGTAATTAGATACATGTGTAAAAAAGATTTGTGTTTCACTGTATACAAATTAAATCTTTTCTTTAGTCATTTTTCATGTAATATTTCTCTCAATTTTTTAATGAGAAAATGTGGTATACATCATTTGTGTAAACTAGTTTACCATCAAAGTCTAGCTCGAGTGGTTGCCATGGAACATGTGTGAGTTTTGTAAACTTCACATGTTATTTAATTGTCTTGAAGAGTAGTTCATCGATGGAGATATACAAGGTGGTACATGATTAAATCAACACCACCTAGTGGCGGATCTTGAAAAAAATTAGGGGGTGCCAAAATTTGAAACACATCTTACTTAATATAAATCTAAGGTGGTTAGATTTCCCTAAATCCTTAACCCTAATGCAGCTCTAACATCCTAAAATGACAAATTTAACCTTGAATAAGAAGTCATTTCTCTCCTAAATCATCACATTAATGAACAACTAACTACTACTTAACATTGCCTTCACCAATTTAATTTTGCACGTTTTTTGCTAACGTGCAAGACGCATGACTCTAGAAGTGTTTAGTTGCTCAAAGTGTTTAGTTGCACACCCTTGGGACCTACAACTAGGAGACATCATTTAATTCTTGGTCTTTTTTGTGTTTTTGCATGTTATGTTCACGCCAACTAAGAACCTTATACCATTCCTATAAATTGGTGATACTGTTTGGTCCGTTTGGCTATTGTCTCAAGTTAGCGCACCTGCATACAAAAGCTCAGTAGAGAACATTTGATATCTTGAGCACTTTTTAAGCGCATCCATGACAACCAAAGGTCTATATTTGCCTCAACCAATTTTTTCACATGGGCAGCTATATGTTGCATTGTCAAGAGTTACATCAAGAAAAGACTTGAAGATATTGATTATTGATGATGAAGGGGAAGATAGTCATGTCACATCTAATGTAGTTTACAAAGAAATTTTTCAAAATGTACTTTGATTTTTTGTTTAACTGTTTGACTTTCTTATAAAAAATCCATGTATGCCACATTGATCAATGATACATGATATTCTAGAATGATTTATTTTTCAATTTGCTTGAGTTGGTTGTAATCAAAATATATTGATCAATAGTCTATGTCAAGAGTCTAGTTCGTATAATTAATTTAATTTAGGGGTGCCAAATGGTTTAGGTTTTGAGAGTTTATTATTTAAGCTAGCACAGGAAAAAGGAAAAAAAGAAACCAAAAAGAGTGAGCTGAGATCGAACCCACCACAATCAAGTCGTTAAAAGGGATATGTTACCACTAGGCTGGAAAGCAATGTTATAATTATCACCACATATTTAATATATATATATCAAAATACAGGGGGAGCCATGGCCCACTTTCGCTACTGAAGAGTTCCGCCACTGACACCACCATCGATATGAAGGTAAAGTGGATAGTTGTTGTGCATGCATTGAAATCTCATGTGGAAAAGGTTGAAAACTTGTTTCAGAAGGCCAATTCCGCAACAAATAATTGCAAATTGTTGCTTGAATTGTTTGATTATTGGTTGCATTTGATATTTGCTCCACATTGTTATTGTCTTGTTGAGTTTAAATTCACAACAATACATTTATTATTGTTTTTTCACTAAGACTTAACAATTTGCGCGCAGATCAATTCAGTTGTTAACAAAAAATAATACCAAAACTAGTTTTTGGCATTCTCATACATGAATACACGAGATAAATTAATCCCTCGATTAATTTTGACTTATTATAGTAGGGATTAATTTGAACTATATGAAAATATAAGAGATTAATTTGAAATTATTTTTGTTAGTGCGATCGTGAGGAAATTGTGAGAGATAAATTGCGTCTTTATTTTTCTTTTTCCAAAAATAACTTTTTATCAATACTACAAATTATCTTAAAATATATTGATTGTATCGGGATCATTTAGTAATAGTAACTTAAACCTAGCCCAATTGAACAACCTAAAAAACATGTTTAATTTTTATACAATAATTCCAAAAATATTGTACTTAAATCAGGACCGTAGGGACATTTTTTACTATAGCTAAACCTCGTCCTGCGTCAGCACTGGCGCAGCAGCTTCTGTATCATGTATGTAGAGTACACTGGCATTAGATAGGTTAGTGTGTTTGTTGAATGGTTCTCTGATGTGTTTGTGGAATGAAGACGAAACTTGTGGTCCCTTCATTGCCTTGAATTAGCTCCATCATCTTCATTTGAAGAATTTTGATTTTGAATAGATTCTAAACAAGTAGTTGATTATGAATTTTAGAGCTATAATTTTTTTTTAAGAAGTTATACTATCCCATCTAAATTGGTTTCAAGGAAAATCGAACTTGACACATAAAGAGAAACATACCAAGTTCACAAGTCAACATCATCATACCAATTTAAGTGGATTAATTTGAGAATTATACTAAATAAATGATTGTAGACAATTATTCTTTTAGCACCTTTAAAACTCTTATATTAAATTCGTTAAAATACAAACCAATGACGCAGCTCACACTTATTAAGTTAAGAAAGGTCATATTCCTAACCAGCGTCCATAATTTAGACCACATCTATATCACATGTTTATCCACAATCAAAAGAATTTTGATTCTATAGTTTAGCCACTTTACTATACCTTAAAAATTCGATCCATTTGACCAAATCAAAGGAACAAACTATACTCTCTACAAATTTATAGACAAGTATAGCTTTTGTTAAAAGGAGTTGGAACTAAAGGTAATAATAGATTATCATTGACTCTATTGTTTTAGGGTTCTCCCTTGCAACAGTTGTGATATGTCTTTGAGATGATCTTGGTGGAGAAGCAGAGAAAGTAGAAGCTTCTAGAACCTCTCTTCCAATAGTTGCTACCTCTGACATTCTTTGTGTACGAAGTGCTGTTAGGTATAAACATGCAGCTGAGAAGACTGTTGTTAAAGAAAATACCCCAGCAGCTGAGAACAAACCTTCTCTGATGGTGTAGCAACTTGTTCTAGGTTTAGACCAATTCTTTAAATGGCCTGATTCTACACTAAGTCCTACCATTAACAAAATCTCTGCAACTGCAAAACAGATCCTACAACATACAAAAAGTGTTAAGTTATATCAATCCATGCCGGAGCCAGAAAAAATAGTTTGGGTGGGCCGTTAAAACAAACTATAAACAATAATATGTAAACATAAAACTAAAGTAGTAATAAGCTTTAAGCATGAAGTTGAAATTGCAAAGTTTGACTAAAAAGTTCAGGTGGATGATTTAAAAAAATAAATTACATAGTTTTCTAATCCTATAAATTATGAATATTTTTTTTATAATACAACTCTTAATTGGGGGAATTTTTCATTTGACAATACAATATCAAAGAGATTTGAAACCCCAAAAAAATAGAAGGTATGTAAACCTCCGCTAACCGGTAAAGTATAAGCATGAAAAAAAATCACATATGTCACTTTTGGAACCGCTGAAAACCTAAACTGTTGAATTTTTTTTTAAAACTCGCAAAATAGACCTATCATTTTAAACTTTTTAATTTTTCAGGTAGGCCACTAAACCAATTAGTGCAAATTTGTATCTGCCGAACACTAAAATCGTAGTAAAATTGTTTAAAATCTCGCAAAGTAGACCTACAGTCGTTAATTTTTTAATTTTTTCGGGTGGACCACTAAACCAATTAGTTAGATTTGGATCTATCGAACACTAAAATCGTAGCAAAATTGTTTAAAATCTCACAAAGTAGACCTACAGTCGTTAATTTGTTAATTTTTTCGGGTGGACCAGCCCATGAAGAGCTCCGCCACTGATATCAATACATACACTTCAAATTAAACGTGTGTTTAGTCTCCAACGCGTGTTGATGTCACACGAAATGACACAAATACATATAGTTATACTTAATTTCCGTAATTCTTAAGTTAAGTTCATAAATTTTGGTAATGAAGAAGGTAGTGCTTTTGTCCTCTGTTTCTAGGAGTTTCTATATTTTGTCCCAGAAATTCTTCTTATACTCTATCTCAATATATCTATCCAGCACTAGTAAAGACACTCTCAATAAATAAAGATCAAAATATGTTTCTCTTACCAAGTTGTAGTGTAGAAAAAACCAGCCAAGCATATTAAGGACTTGACAGAAGAAGAATCATGATCCCAATCATGTAAAGAAGGTGGTGATTTACTCACTGCTATCAACATGTAAATATGCTCCATAACCAAGGCAATTGCTAGTCCAACAAAGGCACAAGCAGAACATAGCAAAGGCACTTTCCCATCACCATTGTAAGCACATTCATATTTATCTCCCTTCTCTTTTCCATCTTTAGTCACAATCCATGTCACCTATCATATCAACATCACCAAATTATATTAAACTTCATGAAAATCTTAGTTGATTGTGTTAGGTTTTTTTAATTTGTAAACATAATAAATAGAAGAACTTTTTTTGTCCCTTATAGTGTAGTTGTGTAGTATGAGTTGAAATGCTCAGTATTTAGACGTTGGTCCAGGTTCGAGTTGCTAACAAATTTCTCTTCCCCAAATAAATTAACTATTAACATTTGTTTATAGAAAAAACAATAAAAAATTGTACCTGAGAACGTGTAGCTTCAGCTTTGAGACATAGGATGAAAGTGAATATGCCTAATATAATTGTGATAACAAGAAAAACTACTGTTTGGCTACTCAAATCTGTTTTACTTCTTCTTGGTTCAAGGTCTGCATGTGTAACTGCCATTCTCTCTCTAACACAAGACACAGACAATTTCGTAGGGAGAAAGGAAGAAGAGAGAATGAAACATAGTTCTAATGGTATAAATATGACAAAAAAGAAAGAGTTCTTGAATTGCTTGGAGCAAAGGTTGCTTAAGGCCAAAGATTCCAACCGTGTGAACTTCTATACTAGGAATACCACAAGGGATATTGTTAATTAGCACCATAGGGTTACCTTTGTGAAGTTATGACTTATGAGTGATGAAGACAAAGATAGTGCCTATGTTTTATGACAAAGTAAATACGTTTACATTATAACTTTTCACTCATAAAGTTGAGTGTGCCTTTCAATTAATTCTGTTTTTCTAATCCCAAGTATTAACAAAACAAGGTAAAGTAGTGTTTGCATAAGATAGCACAAGTACAACTATATATGTGCATCATGCATGGACACGAACTAAATAATCCCAATATCTTTAACATTCGACCATAGATTTACAATTAGTTGTATAATGCATATGAGGGATTAACTTGAATAATCTTGATCATTTGATTGAGCTACAATTTAAATCAGACAACTGAGATTTGACTTAATGATGGATAACCGTAGAGAATTCAAGTTGTTGCTCTAAACTCTAATCCTTTTGCAAGAACAATACAGTTGGTCAAATTTGATTTCAATCTGAACAATGCATAAGCTCTTCACAAGTTGTGTACAAAGAATGGGTTAGGTCGGATTGTGTGGCCCTCCCCCAACCTCAATATTAGATGATATATAATTTAACCAGCGATCATGAGTTCAAATCCAATCTTGGGAATTAAGTGGTGTTAAATCCCTTGAGGGATAACTTTGTCACTCATTGAGTTCCTATCTGAGTCAATTAGTCTATACAGTCGCGCGTAAAAAATATATGATTTATATACACACACAGACACACACTCATTTTCAAATGTCACGTAAGAAGAAATACTGAACTAAAGTAACTAATTTGAGGGAGGAAAATATTTTCTATTTATATTTCCTATAGTGGATGAGCCATTCTATATCAAAATAATACAATGATGTGAATATGGCATGAGCTAATTGAAGCGTTTCAGATGACCAATTTTATAGATATGAAATATAGCATGTTATTAATTGACATTGTAACTGTGTACCTTGAATGGTTGAAGAAGAATCCATGGAGACATGTGGTGTCTTGAGAGAATTTGGTTTTGAGAGCTCTTCTGCCGCCTTACTGACTGAGCGTTCTTTAAGTTTTCAGTGTGACTAACCTAATGGGATAGTTAGCTTATATACTCATCAGTGGAGGCAGAGACCTCTCAAATGGGCTGACTAATAAGAACGGTCCAACCCATCACGGTCCGTTCACAATAAGCCCAATATAAATACAAAGTACAATAACATTAAATATTTAATACTATATAATACATTTATATTTTTAATATTTAATTAAAGTAAATCCAAAATATTCAACACTAATGAGAATAACTCTCTAATTCACCGAAGTTATTTATCCCAACTAGAAATATTGTCGCTTAGTTAGCTAAAAGACATGTATAGATTTATTATAGAGAACAAGTTTTCTATTATTAACTTTGTAAATATGAGATCAATTGACTTAGAGACGTTTTGATAGATATTCTTTGATGAAAGAAATTTGTGTCTCCATCATTGCGTGTAAAATACGTACGAACAAAGCCCGTGGATATTGATATAAAATTGTAAAATATCCAAGGGATTGAAACACAAGCCATCTGAAATTAATAAGTGATAGAAATCCAACTATGTGATTGGAGATCCCATAATGAAGGTTTAACGTGGTAAAAACAAGTCATGGGTTAGTTCTGTTGGCACTAAACTTATTTTGTCTCTTTCCTATGACGTACTTGAGAAATTGCTAAACACTCCATTATTGAGAGGAGGATGTATGATTTGCAGTATACACTTGATGAAATTTTCTTTATGGGTGTCGAGTGGAGCAACTTGCATGAGATCTTAGTGAAATCTCTAGAGAACTCATGAAAATCAAGCACAACCTATTAGTGCACAACGTCGTAACAACAAGAATTTTGGGATGTGACGTGATGAGATTGAAGATTCAGCAGCCGTCAACATTCAAGAATTGACAGCTGTCAAGAAAACACAATCTTTTTCTCTTGTTGGATGGTGGAAAGCTGGTGATTGAAATGGAAGAGTTGAAGTCCATGAGATTGAAGAGTCAGCCCCTACCCCTACAAACAGTTCTTTTTCTCGTGGTGGAAATGGAATGGTTTTGATCGAAAGGGAATGATTAAACTCCCTAATAGGATGAATAACTTGACTCCCAAGTTAACGTTGACCCATGGAGTCTATTTAAAGAGAAATATATGGCTATAATCTTTGGAACATTAACAATGACCATGATCACACTACTTTCAAACATTCTCAAACCATTTGTATACAATGAAAGTAAAATTTGGTAAATATTTTATTGTTTTCCTCCCAAATATTTTTTGGCTTGAATGCTTGCATTCTTTATATCACTCTACACTAGCTGGAATATTAAAGGTTATAAGAGATTTCTTTTAATAGCACTAATGTTCGGTCTGATCTACGGAATTGTTGCTTGACTTGCTATGGCTTACACTTTTAAGGTGTTGGTAGGAAACAACTACAAACTTAACGGGGCTATCTTCAGTGGAAGATATGTCTTAGCTCTATCTTTTGATGTATGGCAAATATTTTGATATTTTTTGAAAAAATAAGGAAAAAAACCTTTGTATTTTTATACTTTATTGATGTATTGGATCTGATTGATGATGTATATATTTTGGATTTGTTTAAAAAAATAATCTATTTGTATGTTTGAACCATTTAAAAGTTTTTTTTTTATATATGGAGTCAAATTTTAGTTTTTCGAATCGCACAATTAATATGTTATACACTATTGTTGTTGGTCTGTGTGTCATGCTTGAAGTGTTTTTTAAGTTTATTATATGTATTTGTTAATTCAAAGTATTATATATTATATTTTAAAATTTAATTCAACTCAAACAACAGACAATACTTATTTTAAGTAACTCATTCAAATATGTATTTGATCACAAGATCATTTGCATCTTTTCTATACAACAACCTAAAGGAAACATATCAAGAAAGAACCACATTAATTACTATGAAATGTTTACTATTGACTGTTGTTGTGGGGTGGAAATGAGAGGCAAATGTTGTGTAAGACGGGATAATATTGTATCAACAATGTTGACATGAAACCAAGAGGAGATGATCGAATGGCTAGAGAGTACTATTTACCAACATTTTGTACACTACCCATTCTACGATTTTTTGCAAGGTCGGAGAGGAATATGAAAGCCACACATTGTATATTGTAGTGGGTTTAGGTGTTAATGGTACTATGTGATACAGTCGAATGTTTAATGCCACTACGATGATGTGGTCGAATGATTCTTTTTTGAAGAAACAAAAATGAATTATATTAACACTGACACCGTAATTGTCACAGCACAAGGTGTGCCGAAACAGTCACGGGAAGAATACAGCCAAGTTAATGATACACAACAGTCAGTCGAATGATTCTTGTAAATAAAATACCTATATTCTGCATTGGTGCATAATTTCCAAATTATTTAAGGTTGTTTTAACTAGGCGGTTGACTAGGAACCGACTACTCATTGTTGGGTATTTTTGTCTGCTCTGCATAGTCACATTCTACCTTATCTTACATAGATGCTTCAATTTTCACGAGACACTTGAATAATCAGGGTTATTGTTGTGTGTGTCTATAAATCGAAGAAGAAACCATAATATATATATCGAAGAAGACAAACTACTCCACCAAAATTCTTTAATTATACTCGATTAAACCATAATATTTATAATTTTGTGGGTTTAATGACCAATTACAACTAAATCATTATTAATTAGAATTAAATGGGGAATTTTTGTCTTAAAAATCGATAACAATTTTTGTTTGTATTTTTTAAATTAAAAAGATGGATTCTACATTCTCATTTAAAAAAACTGTGATGAGAATCTAAGTCTTAAATATCGACAATGGTTTTGTGTTTTTTAAATTTGAAAATACAATCACATGTTCAATGTAAAAAATAAACTGTCCTTGTAATCTAATTTGTTAAAACTGATAACAATTTTTTGTATTTTGTAAAATATGAAAAAATAATAAACTCAAATCTACTCATAATATATAATAAAACTAACGCCCTTCATTTTTTTTCCTCTTCCTATTATACAGTTTTCCTATTAAATGGTATTTTGAATATAAAATAAATAAAAATTTAATAGAAACACTAAATTAATTTTGATATTTTAAAAATACTCATGAATTTTCAAAATGTTATCACATCGATTTTCTCCAAAAGGAACATAACAATTTGTTTAAAAAGATATAAGCACATAAAATTTGCAATGAGCGCGGTGTAAATATTTAATAGATTTTTGTGTATAAAATAAAAAGCATTTAATAAAATCTGCTAATTTTTATTTATTACTATCTTTAAAGATTTTACAATATTAAAAATCTAATTATTTGATACAAAATTACCCGAATGTTATGTGAAATAAAAAGAAATATTGTTACAAAGATATGACACATACCGAAGTAAAATAGAGCACAAAAAATTTATGTATTAGCTTGCCTACATGGCTCATCAAGGCATGGCATAGTCATTGTTTGTTCTTATGGATTTATCCGCTTCAGAAGCAAAAAACCCTCATAATACAACAGGCTTTTCTCAAGTATAAATGATAATGAAGTTTTAAAACAACTCAACTTTATCTTAAAGATCACAAAAGATGTAAACCATAAAGGAAAATTGGAAGATAGAAAATTATGTGTTACATGTTTATTTCTCTTTTGTGAATGTTGGTGCTTGTATTCTCTATATCACCAATGTTACCTACTGCAAATAATATATAGGCATGCCGTTCTTTAGAAGATAAAAAATAAAGATGGAACGTGTGAGTGGTGGTAGTTCCTAATATTAAGTATGAAAGGCATGTTCCTTCAAAAAAAGTATGAAAGACATGTGTAATAAAATAGGGATAGTATATATGTTGCTGAATAGAAACTAAGCTTTGACTGAGCAAAAGTAAGTTTAATAAAAAAGAACTTGGTCCGTCAAATAAATTATGTGTAACATATTTTAAAAATGAAAAATAAAAAGATAAAAGTGACTTTTTTGGATAAACATCATAGATGTAATGCATTAGAACAATATAACAAACTATGAAACGCAAGACAATTGTTACATGTTAGAGGTATGATATACTAATCACATTACACCTTTACAATTCTTGTTACGCGGTTGTGTGCTAATTGACCGTGTGTGTGTTTGATTTTCATGAGTGATCTATTGGTTTTGCCAAGATCTCATACAAACGAACTCACTTGACACCCATTTAGGCGATTTCATTAAATGTAGGATGCAAATCATACACCACCCATAAGAGATATGATAATAACTAAAAAATTTATAGTGTATTCTCTCAAAAATGCAGTCTTTCTTCATGGATCCCCCGATCACAAATATTGGGTTCCTATTACTTGTTAACTTCATATGGCTTATTCACAATTCCCTCAATGTTTCACAATTTTATTTCATCCTAAAGACTTTGTTAGTACGTACTTTACACACAATTATGAAGACATAAATTTCTTTCATCAAAAAATATTAACTAAGACGTCTTTAAGTCAGTTGATCTCATATTTTCCAAGTTAATAATAGTAAACTTGTTTTTCCTAATAAACCTTTACATGTCCTCTTAGTTGACTAAGTGATAATATTTCTAGTAGAGATAAATAACTTCAGGTAATTTTAGATTCATTCTCATGGACTCATGTCATATTCATATCATTGTATTTTTTAATACAATGACTCATCCACTATAGAAAATATGTATTGCTAAACTGACTTCTATAATATACTTCACCAGGTCTGCTTAGACAATTCTAAGCGAAAAAATCTTCACAGAGGAGAAAAATTAAATTAGTCAACAAGATTTGGTGCTAGGAAGTTAATTGTGTCAACAACAAAAGGTATAAAAACATGTTGATTGTTAGAACACACTTTCTCATGTCTGACCACTTTGTTTGACACGATAAAGCCCCGATTCTCAATCTTAAAAGTGGTGAAACCCAAGTCAAATCCACACATACATGTTTTCCTCCTACCTACCTGTACACCATAACATCTGCAGGCCTAAGTGTTGATCTTCCATCAAGTGGGTATGACAAGTTCACATGTGTCTCCTTCTTTACAAATACTTTCGCCTGCCTGAATATATCAAAAAGGACATCCCTAGCAAAGTCATGTTTGTATTTGAAGTCGGGAAACTCCTCATAACGAACAACATGCTCTCCAACTGTATTCAGACACGCCTTACGACAAACATGACACACCTCATCAATGGAAATAATGGAATCATGGGGCGATATCGGATGATAGTTCGATACTATAATGATGACATATACTGACCTAACCCAACAATAAGGATAGCTAAAAGAAAATTCGGAGCATTTGTTGCTTGCAAACACGCAAAAACTACTTTTTATATAGTGGTCATGTCAAACTTCACATCCATATCTTGAACATTTTTACAAGAAAGGACATTGGTCAAACCATGTCATGCTTTAGGACGAACGATATCCTTACTAGTAAAATTGCTATATTTAAAATCTGGAACCACACCACAAAGACCATCCATGATATTGTCAAAATAAGAGTCCACACCACTTTTTATACTATCCGTCAAAATACAATCTTGTAGTACCCAATATCGACCATAGAAGCCACAAATTGTATTTTAAATCACACACAAACACACACACACACATATGGGGTTTGTTAGGATACACCGACTAGTTTTTATTAAGGTGTGTTTTAGCAAAGATATAACTAAAAAATTGTTAAATACACCTTAAGGTGAATGTTGTTAAAACACTCATTCTAAAAAATAAGTGGGTGTATGTTAGCAACTAATATAGGCATTTGCTAGAATACACCCACTTATTTTTTAGAAGGTGTGTTTTAGAAAGTTATAACTAAAAAGTAGTTAAATACACCCTAAGGTGTAGCTTGCTAAAACACTTCCACATAAACACTAGTGGGTGTGTTCTAGCAAATCCACACACACACACACACGGATATATATATATAGGTTTTGCTAGAAGCCATCCATGAAGGTGTCTTTTAGCAACACACACCTCAAGGTGTGATTTTCACTTTTTAGTTATAACTTTGCTAAAAGACACCTTCCTAAAAGGTGTCTTCTAAAGGAGAATCGATTAACCCCTAAGACTGACAAATGGACCAACCTGATTTAAAATCACAAGTTTTTTCTTTACAATAATAATCACTATTTATATACACAAGCAGTGAAATGAATTTTTTGCGATGATATCAATCAAATTAATTTTATCTCTAAAGTTGTATATGTAATGTTGTCACACTCCACTTTCCACGTACCTTAGAATTTTGACCCATTTGACCAAACCAAAGGATCAAACTATACAAATTTATACAATTAAAGGTATAACTTTTATTAAAAGGAGTTGGAAACACAGATAATAATAAATTATCATTTTGACTCTCAATTGTTGTAGGGTTCTCTCTTGCAACAGTTGTAATATGTCTTTGACTTTGAGGTGATCTTGGTGGAGAAGCATAAAAGGTAGAAGCTTAAAGAACTTCTCGTCTAACAATTGCAAGCTCCTCTTACATCACGAAGTGCTGTTAAAGCAAACACCTCTGCAGCTGAGAATAAACCTTCTCCGATAGTGTAGCAATTTGTTCTTGGCTGGCTTAGACCAATTTTTAAAATGGCCTGATTCTACACTAAGTCTTGTCAATAACAAAATCTCCGCAACTGCGAAACAAATCCTACAGTACAAAAAAGTGTTAAATTCTATGTAGCATCTACATTTTTGATTGAAAGTGTATCTAAATGTTGGACACAACAAACACGACATCGTCACACATGTTACATTTAATCACTTTTATTTCTTTTAGATTTTTACCAATATCGACATGTCGGTGCTTCATAAGTTAAATTTATATGTTTTAATTGATGGTTGAGCTAGTTTTGGACTTGAAATTCGAAACAATACATTAGTTGGAGGGTAATTTGGAAGTTGATGTTTTATTTAGTACTAGTTACAAACCCGTGCTTCGCACGGGTTCAATAACGTATTCGATAAAAAATTCTTCGGAAGAAGAGATGTTAAAACGACGGAACATTGTGATTCATCATAAAATATATATCGGCTGATTAAGAGAGCATATAATCAGTTTATGAGATTAGGAATTGACATAATATTTAGGATGAAAACAATTGGAACCAATGATGTGTGAATTATGATTACATATTATCCAAAATTATAAAAAAGAGTGTTCTTGTTATAGAGTTACCAAAAAAGGATTGATACCCATATTTACATCAAATGAAATCAAGCAAAGAAGTAGCATCGGTGAGTGAAGATAATCTAGTTTAGGATTATAGTTAAAGTGATCTGTTCAAAGTGCGAATCATGAACACCAAATCTTTATTTGGGAACGACTTGAACGTGCATATTTTTAGGTGGCTTCTTTAGATAAAAAATTAGCTTATCACCTACCTCTAACATATGTTCTCGGCAAAAGTTGAACCATTGGTCACCTAAGTATTTTTCTTAACTTGCTCTTTTTGCCGTTATCAAGCGACACTTATACCTTTTTTGAGCTTGTTTGTCGATGAGTGTGTCTGTTTTCCGTGTTCCTTTTAGAAATGTCCTTGATATCTCATTTGGGAAGTGCTAGGTACAAAACAAATTGCAGATAAATAAGAACCTTGCTGCAGATGCAGTTGGCCAAATCCATCTCTTTCACAATAGAACCCGTGCAGGATCTCAAATCTAGCCATTGACTACAAAATGGAAGCAAAGAACTCAAGGTAAATAGATGGTAAATGATAAAGCTACAAAGTATTTTTCCCATAGTGTTACATCAACTATATTCCTACTGCATAAGGAAAGACATCTTTCAGGTCATTATCAAACTTATACAAAATCCTATCATCTGATGCTGACAAATTAGAAAATAATACCTTGTATCTTTCAACACAATGTTCGTACATGGTTTCTTTCCAGTCCCAATTGGCGTTGTCTTGAAAATCTCATGAAGAAGCCCGATGATTTCTTAAAAAAAATTACATCTATAAGAACATTATAATCGGAGAAAACACAGAAATAAATTAAAACACATAACTATACCATATAAAACGTCAGTTTTGAATTTTCCAACTTGAATTTTCTTAAATGACTTAAAGGAAAATTCATGAGTAAGAGCGTTAGTTAACTTGTCATACTTATGCACCTTTGTACCAGAACCAAAAAAAAAACCTTAAAGGGATTAAATGCAATGTCATTGTCAAACACATGACAATTATACAAAGTATAAGTCTTGTTTTCCTCGATCAAAGCCTTCCAATGCTCCAATTCTCTCTATATCGAGTTATTACATGAACTCGATCACCCTAAATCCGAGAAAGAAACCAAAAAATATAAATAAATCAAAATGTACACTAATAAGTAACATTGATAAATCATA
>Ga0228711_1001172_pt1 | contig 37479 bp, 18 predicted proteins | sample MedpolnodulmetaG_2_FD_177996 | JGI IMG/M metagenome (GOLD analysis project Ga0228711, IMG submission 177996) | Root nodule microbial communities from Medicago polymorpha collected in Santa Monica, California, United States - brown nodules | ecosystem: Host-associated > Plants > Roots > Nodule...
CAATTTTGCCATCAAGTTGTTGAATTAATGCAATGAAATAGTCAACCATCATCTTTTATGTAATGCCAACGGTAATAAAAATATGATATGTTGAACCAATTTTGATGCATAAATGAGTATGCCTTTAAAACCACGGCCAACTACTATTTTTAAGAAAATAATTAATTATGCAATTTACATAATTAATTATGGCTTTTCATGCAAAAATATTTTTATGTAAAATCACATTTAAATGAAAACCATTGTGAGTGTGTGGTTTATTTTCATGAGAGCATTTTTTACTACTTACATAAAAGTCCTAATACAAATAAAAATAAAATCCAAGACTAAAAAGTTTGAATCTTCTTTTCCGCTTTTTGCATCGTTGTTCCTCTAGGACTTCTTTTGTCCATCATCAAAACCAAAGTATTCATGTCAAGGCATATATTCACAAAAAGAAAAGAAAAGAAAAATGGTTAGTACTAAAAAGAAATAAAACAGACACGTCAAAAGAAAAATAAACTATGCTAAAAGAAAAATACTACGGTTAGTAACAACTAAGAAAAATAAACTAATTAATAATAACTAAACTAGACCCCTAATAATGACTCAACTATGACTTATATTTTTGGTATTTTTTAATTTTTAAAACATAAAAATAAACCGAAAAAGACTAAAATGCCCTTTTAAGTGGCTTTCTTGTGCTGCAAAGCATCTTTAGAATGTTGTGTATTTTCTATATTTTCTTCTATGTTCAATAGTTTAGGAGGACGAAGGAACAATATGCAAAAGGTTGCAAAGAGTTAAAATAGAAAACCACAATCAATGTGTAAGACATAATTCAACTAATAATGTCGATATTGTTAAATTGAACACCTTCATCAGAGTTTGACACATTTTGTGAGGATTTCAAATGGTGTTTGCCAGTTTGTCTAAAAAGAAAATCGTTATCAACAATCAAAAACAAAAATTTGTTTTTGGTTAAGTAATTTAGTGGCTAGAAATTTAACTTTAAAGTGAATAAGTAGGGTGTTTGGGATTCGAACTACGCCTCTATATATATATTATGTAGTATCGTATTAAGCTTACGAAAACATACAAAAACTTGTGTTTTTAGTTGATTTTAGGAAGAAAAGAAAACAGTTATGAAAATAATAATAAAAAAACTCATTTACCCTTTTAGTATTGAAGTTGATTTTCAAAATCCAAACTAAAAATTCACTACCACCCCGGGCCCATGATTAATATCCCCTTAAAATATAAAAAGTGTCATTTACAATTGAGATAAATTTATTTTATGAACAAGTTTTTTTGAACGAGTCCATTTTTCTCTATAATAATAAGATAATAAGGTAATGTTAACCGGTATCTCCGTGACACTGGTTTGAAGCAAATATAATATGTATTGTATTGAAAACTGTGTTGTCAATCCCTTAAAAGTCAATAAAGTGTCTTTTTTAATTTAAAACTTTAACATGGCCCTAATAATAGAGTAAATAGGCAATTACCCCCTGAAATTGTAAGTTTCGTCAATTACCCCTCTGAAATTAACAAAACTTCAATTACCCCCTGAAATTGCACAACGTTAATCAATTTACCCCCTCTGTCAAATTCTTCTGTTAGTCAACATGATGTTTTGCAAATACCCCCTGAAGTTTTGCACTTATGTGCAAAATGCCCACCGAACTTAAAAATTTATATTTTTTTTCTTATGCTTTACTCAAAAGATATTAAAGGCAAATAAAGAAGCCTGAGAAATGTATTTAGGATTCAAGGAAGAGCTTAAAGAATTACTTGGTGAAGGGTACTATGGTAAAGGAGGATTACCAAAAGTGTTTATTGAAAAGAAATATATTGGTGGAGTTGAGGAAATTCAAAAACTTCATGATGACAAGAAGCTTGAGAAATTGCTTGATTGTTGTGAAAGGATTGATGACATTAAAGGAGGTGATGGTGGATATGAGGCTTGTGGTGATATAAAGTTTGTTCCTTGTGAAACATGTTATGGAAGTTTTAAAATCTACTATGAAGGTGTTTATGAAGAAGATGATAATTGTGAGGCTGGTGGGTGAGTGTAGATTTCAAAGGTGTTCTCATTGCAATGAAAATGACCTAATAAGATGTTCCATGTGTTGTTTCTAGTTCCATATTTCATTTTGACATCTAACAATGAAAATGGCCTAAGTTAATTATTAATTGTTTGCCTTTAATATCTTTTGAGTTAAGAATAAGGAAAAAAAATATATAAATTTTCAAGTTCGGGGGGCATTTTGCACATAAGTGCAAAACTTCATGGGGTATTTGCAAAACATCATGTTGACTAACAGAAGAATTTGACGGAGGGGGTAAATTAATTAACATTGTACAATTTCAGGGGGATAATTGAAGTTTTGTTAATTTCACGGAGTAATTGACGAAACTTACAATTTGAGAGGGGTAATTGCCTATTTACTCCCTAATAATAATAATAATAATAATAATAATAATAATAATAATAATAATAATAATAATATAGTATTCCTAATGTCCTACATGTCAATTTAAATAGAATATGCAATATACAATTCTAAAAAAATAACATATCTTTGGCAAAAGTGCAAAAAGTCACGTTCATGGAGCTGGCATCGCCATCGAAATATGAAGTGCCAGAAATGGTTCATTTTTTTATCCAAAGAGAGGTAGAATCAGGTGTACCGCCAATTCCTTAATTAGAAACCTTAAAAAATCAGAAAAAGAGAAGTTCCCATCTCTGTGAACCTAATCAATCATATAAAACAACGACACGTGCCCTTTCTTTCCTTCATCGTACTTAGGATTTCGAGCAAAGCTTTTGTGCTTGCTTTATTTTATAATGACGAAAATACCCTTTTCAGTGCAGATAGAAACAAATCCAGATAAGATAAGGATAACATCTGTGGGGCATGTGATTATGAGTACTAATTGCAATAATACTTCCGCATCTAAATTTGATTGTTTTCTAACAAAAACTTGATGTGATCCAACTAAGTAAGATTTGATTTTGATCGATTTATTCAACTTTTATCCACTCATAATTATAATTATATAGGGGCCATATTAACTTGTGAGATTTGGACACATATTAAACATTAAATTATTGCCACTAATGGTAAATATTAATTGTAAAAAATTAATATTAAATTTTTTAAGTAATAAATTAACACAATTTCCGATGCAAAATTTTTATTAATGGAATCCTTAATATGTACCCTAAAGACACAAGTTAACATTTCCTATTATATATTTATATTATGTCAATTAACATATATTTATATCCTTAATATGCTACATATTTTTTAAAAGCATATTCTCAAAGAAGTATTTTTAAAAACCTAAAAACCAACAAATACTGTTTTAATTCAATATATCATACAGATAAAAAATTAGATATGTATTTAAATTTAGATATATGTGTGATTCAACAATAAAAAAAGATATATCTGTGGTTCTATTTAAAAAAAAAAACTAATATGAATTATGTATATGATCTGCGTGATTTTCATAAAAGAATCTTAAATAATTCAACAATACTAGGTTTTGTGTGATTTATAGGTTTTCATGATTCAATTTTGATGCGAATACTCATGTATTAAATTTATTAATAATTACTATATTTTAGAGTTATTCTTTAAAAAAAGAGGATTAATTTATCTTCCTATTATATTTATTGACAAAAATAAACGTAATCATTTATTTAAATTAAGTACATCAATCGATGCAATACCAATTTAAAGTCACTAAAATTTTTAAAAAAAATGATGAATCTGTGAACAAATGCACAACACTTATGTTAATAGCATAAAATATGGTTTTGAGTTGCAACCTTGGCGTATGCTCCTAAGTCTCAGGTTCATACTCGGTGTCAATTTGAGTGTGTTTGTTTATTTTTTCTTAAAAAAGCATAAAACAGTTACATACATATACACCTGCAAATATAACTATATTCAAGTTTCTGAAATACTCATGTTAATGTTAATGGACAACGTTGACGACGTCAAATCTAATTTTTTATGTATTAATGAAATTAAATATTACTCCACTATAACAACTAATCAATTATGGCTGATCACCAGTAAAGAAATATTACAAAAAAGTTCGCTTTCTTCACGTGATTGTAACTAAATTATGAGCCACTTGCATTTCTTTTAATATAATCATGTAATGTAAGTACTAATTTAGTATGCCTCCCTTGCTCCCTCCTCGTTCCTCGTCCCAAGGGGAAATGGCAGCCTAGAACTACATCCATTATCCATATATAGAGATTATATATTATATGTCGACAAGTGTTAAGTTATTCCCTAAAAAATGTCAATGAATATTCCGTGAAAAAAAGAAAACTATGTACAGTGTGCAAAGCTTTAATTTGGCAGAGAAATTCAGCCTTCGTGAGTCTCCCAATTAGTTTCAACATGGGGCATTTAGGATGGTGAACCAACTCTTTTGGACCATCATGATGAAGTTAGGAATGAATGGTAGATATATGTACGCTTACATATTAAGGGTTGAGATGTAAGATTCAATATCATAAAATTTTCACTCTTTTTATTGATCGAATAGAAAATGAAAGGAAAGAAATAAGTATATTTGTGTAATAACAAAATTGGCATTATATAAAAATTGAATATAATAATAAATTTTAATTTATATGCAAACCGAATTTTAATGATTTTTGTAACTAAAAATTGAATACGCTATTTTTTTTTATAAGATTACTATGTATGTCCTTGTTTTAATAAGATACTTGCTCATACTTTGCAAAAGCGGTCTGTTCTTAAACTAGTCATTATGTTTTTAAGATTTATCCTACTTGTATTGAACAATCTTTTATTAACGACATCAGTTAAGTTTGTTTCGCTAAAAAAAACAAATGACATATATGATGTTTTTTTACAATATGTCGTATACTAATTCTGATCTTTTTTTTGTTGAGGGAGTAATATATAAAAGTGAATAATTATCTCTTTTCAAGGTAAAAGAATAGAGTTGGGCTCCACAATTTTTTTTTCCTTCCATCTCTATAAGTTTATTTTCCCTTTTTTCTTACTTTCTTGCCATCACCATGATGGTAAAAAATAGTTACTTAGATCATACTTACCTTTGGAACTTCTCTGATAAAAAGTTTTCAACTAATGCCAAAAGGAAGTATCATTTTACTCCCGATACAAATGTTTGCCTGAGATTCTCTTAAGTCCCGGAAACCATTCATGCATCTGCTTAGAGATTGTGATGTGGTGAAGAATTTGTGGGATAATTTTATATCAATGGATGATAAGAAGTAAAGCTCTTTCTTTAGCGTAGAATTATCTGTGGATCAGTTTTAACCATAGTATACGATTGATATTGGCTTGGTCCAAGGACATTGGCCACTAGTGTTTTATATCATGGTTAATATGTTATGGCTTGACAGTAACCAATTAATTCTTTTTTAGAATCATCACTTGATCCTGAGCAATTCATGCACTATTTTGTTATAGAATTTACAAAAGTGTAAGAATGTCTTTGACAAATAAGGAGACTAAAATCATTGATAAGACGACCAACATCAAACAAATATATTTTAATCTAAATTCCGCATTAGTATTCAATCTATTTAAAAAGTTTTTTTTTAAAGGAATCTATTTATATAGTTTTTTTTTACAAACTATTTAAAAAGTTATCAGACCAAAATTCTATAATTATAAATAAGGAGACTAAAATCAATGATAAGACAAAATCTAGAGATCAAAATTGTTTTTATACCAACTAGAGACCATTTGTTTTTAGTTTAATTAAAAACAAAGGATTTGATTATCATACAGTGTAAAAGTTTTTACACTCTCAATCATAACCTTTAAATTATTAAACTTATTAACTTTAACAATTATTGTTTTTAAAGTCATACATATGACTTGTTGTAATTTCTTTAATACAATCATAGGTCAGTTGAGCTTCAAAATTCACAAAAGTCAGGACGAAACACTAACAAACGTACTTACAAATCATCAAACAAAGAGATTATCATGTCAGCAACAAAAGTTGATCCCACAACCTTGCAGCTGAGTCAACTATTTACTGATTGCGCCAACCTGCAATGTGAAATAAAAGATCGATGAGGTAACTTTTATAACTTTTTTTAGTAAATATTTTTTTACTAAAAGTAAATAATTAATTCACTCAAATTGATATAGCATGCATTGATATAATACAAATTTGTTAAAAACAAAAAGAATGAATGTGTGAACAAACTCACAATATCTATATTAATAGAATAAAACGACAAAATATATAAACCTACAAATATGATTATACTGAAGTGTCTGGAATGTTCATGTCCATGGATATGTAAGTTGACGATGACAAAATCATTGATTGAATATATATTTTGAATCAAAGTTGATCTAGCAATTTGAACGGAACAAATATTATAACAAATGAGAAACCAAAACAATGCCGCACAAAAACGACGATAAAAGCTTTAAAAGAAAGAAAAAGAATGACGATAAAAACATCATCGTTAACGGAAAATCACAAGAGATTATAAATCAACTCATTTTAAGGAGAAGAATAGAGTTGTCAAAAGAGATGGCTTCCTTTCTACAAGAAAGAGAAGAAAATTCTTTTAGTAAATTAAATGTAATTATTACAAGCACAAAAAAAGAAAAACATACCCGTAAAAAACAAAAGACAAAAATATAAAAGGAGGGCATATGAGACAATAAACAAAGCGCGAGTGCATATTCGCGGCGCAGTCCTCGCTACAATTTAAAAGAAGCGCCATTTTTATTTTCCAAAAAAAGGAAAATGTACGATCTACGGCTTGCGTAATCGCACTACCACGCGTCAGCAATGCAACGGTGATTGACACGAACTTCAATAATCTAATATTCTTTCCGAAATGTCAAATCCTGATTGGTCCACGTGGCATCCCTCCAAAAACCACTAGTGGTTTTCTACTCTGGGTTTCACTCCACCAACCAAAAGCAGTTTCATCACTTTCCTTATATAGCTACACACTGATGCGTTTTCAGTCGCTTTGTCTGTTATAACAACCAACGCGTTTCTCACACCCGTCGTAAGCGCTCTCTCTCTCTCTCTCTCTACTTTTTTTCTTCTCTCTCTTTCCTTTTCTAGATTTTCTCATTCTTTCTCGGAAAGTTGATCTGATTTTCCTTCATTTTCTTTTGTGTATTGAACAACAATATTCATACAGTATCGCTGGATCTACTCTTTCGTAGTTTCGCTTTTTGATTTCTTTGTTTTACAAACGGTTCTGATTATTTTCTTTGATTTTCTCGGAAAATTGATCCGATTTTCCTTCATTTTCTATATATATTGCACTCTTTTTGCATTGACCTGCAACAAAAAACTGTAATATTTTAAGTCTCGAAGGATCTACATCTACTCATCTACTCTTTCCGCTCTTTTGAATTTATTTAGTTGACGAACTCTTTTGAATTATGTTTTTTCTTTTTTTTTTTTTGAAAATTTTGATGTTGTTGCTTATGATTTGAACTATTTTGTTATAGTTGACGAATTAATTGAAGCATTGATTTGTTTGCAGATAGTGTTTTTCTGGTTAGTTAGGGTTTGTTTTGGAGATAGAGATGGGGAGAGGAAAGATCCAGATAAGGAGGATTGACAATTCGACGAGCAGGCAAGTTACGTTTTCGAAGCGAAGGAATGGATTGTTGAAGAAGGCGAAGGAACTTGCGATTTTGTGTGATGCTGAGGTTGGAGTTATGATCTTCTCCAGCACTGCAAAACTCTATGATTTTGCTAGCACCAGGTAACTAGTTTTTAGTTTATATCGTTAATTAAACTCTTAGATCTTATTTTCTATACATTGATTTGCACTTTCAATCTCTATATTGATTTGAGTATATATGTGTGGTGTTAAGGATATGAAAGTGGTTTTGTTTTCATTTCTGTTTTTGCAATAGATTGGATAGTTAGTTACCGTTAATATTGAAATATTTGGGCTTGGAATTATGGCAGTAAGATAAACTGCATTCATTTTAGAGTTACCGTTAACAAATTTATCGCGATGGTGTTAAGGTTTGAGTCCGTTTGGATTCTCTGTATAAGTTTATGTTTGGTGTCACAGAGACTCAACGATACTTCTACCATCGGTGTGCTAAACATACACTAAGTTGAAATGTAATAGGTATTTACTGCTCATGCCTTGTTGGTTTGATATGGTAACTTTAGTATGGATCATGATCTGAAAAGTTGAGTTTATAAAATCTCACATTTCTACAAATTGTGACATATTTAACTTTATACATATCTGAAACTTTAATAAAGAAAATAATATTAATGATGCTTCTGTCAAATCAGAGGCATGCATGTTATTTAGGACTGAGATATTGCACAGTCCCAAGCAAATATTTGTACGGAATGTCAGTATTAAAAACCTGGTTTATTTTTTAATAGTAAATGGAACAAACATATCAACATATTAATGTGAGAGAAGTGATAAGAGTATCAAACAATTATTAGATTTTGTGTTCGTATTTGAAATATATATGTAGCTAAAAGCTTACTTAAAAAAGTATCCTAATGGTATCACACTTTGAATTGAATGGTGTGTTGCCCTTTGAATGGCTCTTACACATTTGGTCTTATGTTAGAATTTTGAACTGAAAGATAAGATTAACTAATAGGCGTTAATGTTCATTAAAATAATTTATGTGAGGGATCAGGTTATTCAAATTTTTTAAGTTTAACAATAGGACATGTAGGGGTAGATTTTTAATAAACCCAAATCCATTCAAATCCACAATTTATATCTTTGTAGGGATTATTAAACCTGAAATGCCCCCACATGTAGGTTAAGAAAATGTTTGAATATTTCAAAACTAAAGTAATAAAATTCTTTTTTAAAGAAAACAAAAGTAAAACTTTTTTTTTGACAAAGTATAACTGTTGATTACAATCTTTAAAATTGATCAATAACATGTCCCAAAAAATTAATCAATAATACAAACACTCCTGCAATGTTATGATTATATTAGATGTTAGGGCAATCCAACAGTATGCAATAATGTTATCACACTTTGAGTTTGAATTGTGCGTTGCCCTTTGATTATTTTATGAAACAGTCCTTTACCGGTAGGGATTTGGAGCTACTTGAAACCAGTCTAGGTTGAAATAGGAAAAAGTTTTGTCTACAGATTATACTAAGCTATATCTTGTACTCTTTTGTCAATATTAGAAATATAATGGTTGTTTAAAAGACAGAAGCTGGTATCCCTATAATTAACACCTATCTTCTTTTTTCTGTCATTGTATTGGCCCTTTCATCTTAACTCTTAAAGCAAAAAATATATTCAGCTCATAAACTAACTTAAAGTAATTTTTTTAACCAACAAAAGAGTCATTTATATGAAAAGGGAGTACAAGGAGACTAGAGATCGTACCGAAGGAAAAGTAGACTAGACAAAAGGTAACGAAATAAAGTCATTTGATATATTGACTTCAATTATCTAACAAAAGAGAACTACTTTATATATTCCAAAGTATTTTTTATGTTTACATTTTCATTTTTATAAGGATCCTCTATATTTCTCAAAAGAAATGAAAATGTTTATAAGAGCAATTGCAAAGAGAAAAATATATGTTAAAATGTGATGTTTTATGTCTCTTTCGGAATGTTTTTCTGCCTCCAAAGTATCTCTATTTAGAGATAATAAACTTATGGTTCTTTAGTGAAGAGATTTTGTTTTTTTGGTAATGTAGTGAAGAGATTTTGTGATGACAATGATTACATTACTTCAATAGTCCATCAATACCTCATTTCACTAAAAGGTTCCTATTCAATCATTGCAACTTTTCAAATTTATATTTTTGTAAATTTCTCTCACACTATCACCTTTGATAAGGCATAGCTATCGCACGAAAAGTCGAAATTTCTCCCTTATCCGGCTCGAGAAAAGTAGAAGGAAAGATGTACAAGTACTTAGATGACAATAGATTTTCCCACTAGAGCCAACCTATTCAAAAGAGGAATTGGTGGTGGTGTTGAGGACACGAGTTGTGTGTGATGCGCGGAGGTTTCAGAAACGCAAGATCACTTGTTTGTTAAACGTGGTTTCGCAAGTGCGATTTGGTATGAAATTTTTAATTTGTTTGTGGTAGATAGTGATTGTGCTTCTAGGTAACATTTATCCTATGCTTCTTAGCTATATGTCTCATACTCGAATAGAGAAGGGAATGAAAGGGTTGATGTTAGTATGACATCCGGGATTATGGTCGATATGGTTGGTTAGGATTTATCACATATTTTGTGCAAAGTCCCTCAGAGTGGTGGAGGTGTTAGATACTATCAAGAATCTGTATTGGTTTGACATTGTAGGGTGTCTTTGTTTTGGACAGTTGATTTAGTACCACTTGTATTCTTCCCTGACTTGGGGCGTAATACTACTCACACTTTTTTTTTGGACAAAAATACTATTCACACTTATATTCATTAATCAATACATTCTTCTTTGAGGTTAAAAGAAAATTAACAACATCATTGGCTTATCAACCTTGTTTTTTTTTTCTAAGAAGCTAAATTAACCTTATATATGCCAACTTAAATTTAAAAGTTTGAATAAGAGTATAAACAAGAATGTGAATTTGGCCGCCACTAATAAAAGCTTTGAGATATTTTCATTCTAGCCTTTACTCCTTAACCACCATCTAACCTTGAACTTTTAACTCATTTGAATTGGTCTAGTGGTGTTGGTTTAAGACTTTGAAGTGTGCTCCTTCCAAGGTGAAAGGTTTGCTTCCCACAAGTGCCAATTTCAGTGGGCTAAGCCTATACATAGCTTTGTTAAACTCTTGCTTAAAATGGGACCCAGCAAGTGAATGGTGGGACTAAACCTCTTGGATGAGTCGGTCCTTCGATCGAATACTGAGTTTTCAAAGAAGAAAAAAAAACATTAACGATTTTCTCCCTCTAGATTTAGTTGAGAAGATTCGAAGGAAAGCATCTTCGTATGTAATCATGTTGATTGTATGGGTATCTAAAGTACACATTGTATTTAATCTTGTTTTAGTGGATTTAGTACCTCTTGTACTTTGTTGCTTGATTGTTGAATAAATTTTTTATTTGCAGTTAAAAAAAAATTGATATCTTAATTATTCTCTTTAGATGACCTAGAGCCCTAGAGATCACACCACCCAATTCAAGATGCAACTTTACCACCTTTTCCCCTCTTTCACTGACTTCTCAAGAAAAAAGTTCAAGTGAAATCAAGGAATATAAAAGTGATGCATGGCATTTAAGAAAGGGATAATGAGGTTACTCTTGACTCCAAATAGTTATAATGTCTTCGGATATATTGTGAATCATCCTATTTTGGGGGAATATTGACCTAAAAAAAATTTGTTTACTCAGTTCGGTCCAATATTGACCTACTTCGGGGGAGAGAGCAGCTCTCTGTTCCTTTATAATGATGAGTTTCTTTAGAAAGAGATATCAGAGGGTTACAAGAATCAATATTTAAACCTAATTCTACCCAAAGTCTCAAATCTATTCCCCTGACCAAGAGACTCTATCCTAACAATGTTTTGTTCACGTTGAATCAAAACAATTCGAGCTCTAGTGTTTGTTGCCTAGAGAAATCTCTATAAACCCTAGTTTGTTGTTTGCTTCTAAGCCTTGTTTTCTACTCTCTCACGTTTTTCATCTGATACAGGATCAAGGTTTATAGAGACATAAAACCCTCAAAATTTGAAACAAAACTCACGCTGAAAAATACGTTTCTTATTTTTCTCCTTCAGCACAAAATCGGGGCCCGATTTTTGAACATCGGGGGCCGATTTTCTTACGAGAAAAAAGTCTCAAATTTGGTCCCAAAATCAGGGCCCGGTTTTGGCAGAAACATCTATTTTGAGTAAAAAAAACAACACAATGCTTGTCCAAAAGGATGTATTTTCTCTCAAAAGAAAAAAAAAGTATTTGTTATATCAATGATTGTCCAAAAATTTATTACATTGTGAATTTGAGTAATGTAATCATTTATGAACAAGCTCTTTCAAAGGGTTGTTTCTCTTCACTAAAGGACACCAGTTTCTCTATAAATAGAGACACTTTGAAGGCAGAAAAAGAAGTCAAAAAAAGATATCGAAAATCACATTCTTATGAGTCAAGATTCTGCCAAAAATAATACTAAATCATTCTTTTTTTTTCTCTAGTGCACGAGAGAAATTGACAAAACTTTATTCAGTAAATTATCGATGATCAATACATTTGGTGTGAATGTGCAAGTCACGTCGAGGATTTCTCGTATCCTGAAGGGGATTCATTGGTATACCCTTTTGCATTCGGTTGACATAACTGGTGAGGACGAGTCGAACCTAAAGGTTAATGTGTCCACACACACTTTAGAATTTATATGTACTCTTCAACATGTTCATTTTCACCATCTTCTTGGTCAAGTTATTCTAGTAGAACCCCAACATAGGTTCTAACAACAATGACATTTTTCCCCAATCATCAAGCCAATTAATGTCAAAAACATTCTCACACTTGGACTTTCAGGGGGTAGCAATTACAACGACTTCCTTAATGGCACACTCTTGAAGAGGAAGTGAGCATGATCCAACCTCTTAGACTTGATGTTTCTAACAAAATCATGGTTTTAAAATGAACAAGGCATTGTATGGCCTTAAACATACTTTGTGAGTTGGTTTGAGAAATTACAATGCACTTTCCTTCATTTTAGTTTCAAGGCTAGCAAGCGTGACCCCTCGTTATTTATATACTTCAGTTGTGATAAATTAAGTTATGATTGTCTACGTTGATGACATAATTGTCACTAGCAACAACATTTCACTCATTAAAAAATTGGTCTCTCATCTTAACTTTGCCTTCAACATTAAAGAATTGAGTGTCATAGACTATTTCTTCGGTTTCATGTCAAAGCTCAGCAGGATGTGTCTCTCATTCTTACTAAAGAGATATACCTAGGAGATCCCATAGACAAAGTCAATCTACAAGAAGCTAAACATCTTCATTCTCATGCAGTCGTTGGTTCAAGTTCACTAAGGATGGCGCAGATCTATTCCCCGACCCAGCTCTCTACATATCCACTAAGCTCCTCTTTAGTATGCCACAATAACCCGCCCTTTATATGTTTCTTTGTAAAGAACTAGAACATCGACCTGTGAATAAGTTATACCATATAACTAATTTGTAATGAATATGTAACATTAGAACTACAATGCATTACATAATTAGTATTTAGCTGACATTGTTAGAGTATGATTACCTATCATATATTTAGTGAAGTTAATTAGCAACACTAAAACTTTAAAATAAAATAAACAAAATAAAATTTGAGAGTTAAATTCATCAACTCAACAATATAGAAGACCTATTCATATATTTAGAGTAGTTAGCAACACTAAATTTATCCTTTATAAACTTCACAATCCAAAGAGTATAAAAAATAATTGTTTCATTTGTAAAATATTGTAGAATAACCCTGCTTTATTTGATCAGTGGAACCAAGAGATAAGGAGAAAATCAATTGCATTGTAGTAGACAAAGAATATCCAGATATGGCGTACACCATATTCAATCCAAAACTTTCACACCAAAGAGTGTGCGCAAATGAATATTCATTTTACATAGACCATAATCACTATCAAAATTCAGTCTACAATATTTAAACACAAACCAGAAATGATGATACATACTTAATACCTCCACCTTAAATAATATTTGAACTTTTCACCAAATGTTTGTTACTTTTTATATTCATCACTTTCATCATAGATGCATTAAAAAAACCTAACCAAAAACTCAAAATGGAGTATGCACGAAATTTAAGGGATTGAATGAAAGCGTAAACTTGTTACTAATATCAACCAAATCAATTTTTTAATCAACTTTTGTGCTTTAAATCAACATAAAAATAGAAAAATAATTATGAAAGCTTAAAATCTAAGCCTTATATTTTGAAGTAAACAATTATCAAAACATGAGAACTTTTATTTTATTTTTATCCCTTATGCAGCAAACACTTGGAAGAAAAGCAAACATTATATTTTAATAGAGATCTTATTATTTAGACATTTAATCTAATACATAACGTGCTTCAATTTCTAATGGATACACAAAACTACGGAAGGAAACACCCTTAATTTCAAATACATTTAATTTTCAAGATGTGCATTAAATACTCATGATATACCTCATTAAATGCATGTGACTTGCTAAGGAAACTAGGTAAAGATGTTTAGGAGGGAAATCAAGCTTATAATTAGGATTAAGCAAAAGCTTAACCTTATAAGCTTTTATAATAAGAAGATATATTCTAGAGTTCTAGTATATGCGTCTACCTCGTTAAGCGGTAGTTAAGCGCATTATGCACTATCTCAAAGGAAAAATATTTGGGATCTTCATTTCAAACTTTTTTATACTGCTATTCTACATGTGCATGCCTATTGTGATATAAACTAGGGTTCTCATTGTGATGACCCTCATTCAACCTCTGGTGCTTATGTGTTCTTAGGTCTTAATTTAGTCTATTGGAAGGACAAGAAACAACAAGTCGTTGCAAATTCTAACACGGAGGTTGAATATCATATTTTATCTATGGGTCTTTAAGGGAAAGGAAAAAAAAAAAAGAAATATTTGCATTGAAAACATCATTGTTTACAATTTTTAAACTTTGACTACATAAATTCTAAGATACTCATATTATATTTGGTTTTTTTAACTAGTTTTTCAGGGATCGGTTTTGTCTGGGACGGCTCTCGCCAAGCGCAACCAGCCCTTTGCCACAGGGCCTCACATTTAGAGGGGCCTCAAATTTTTTAAAAAAGGAATGAAAAAAAAAACTTGTACTTACGGACAAGATCCGCCACTAAAAGTAATTTTTCCGTAGGTAAAAGTTTGGAAGATAACAATTTTGCTCTCAATTATGAATTGTCCATAAGTAAAGATCTATTTATTCGTAGGTAAAAGTCATGTTTGAACTATTGCTTATATATTTAACTACAACTTAATTGTCTATCACAAAAAATAGTTGGATTTTTTTTCCAATTCTTTCTAAATGAAAATTGTCAAGTCTGAAACCGGGCCTCCGAATTGTCTGCAATGGCGGATTTTGTTAAGGAAATAAAAAAAAAGTAATATTTGCATTGAAACATCATCTTTTACACTTTTTAAACTTTGACTACACAAGTTCCAAGATATACTTATACTATATTTGATTTTCTTAACTGGTACGTCAGGGACACTGGTTAATATTTTTCTTTATTTATTGTCATTATAGATCTCTTATGGGTCCGATCCCTTTTCACTAAGCTTGACATCTCCTATTACACTTCCCAAGTTTTTTGTGATAACATGAGCATATAGTTGATCTTTCTCCAAGCCCAATTCTCCATGCTATAAGCAAACAAATGAGTTGGATATATTCTTTGCAATGACAAATGTTTTGCAAAAGATACCAAGATAAACTTAAGTATTCCATCCTATGAAGCACTGACACCTCTAGAATTAGACGGGTCGCGATGTCCGACACGTGTTAGTATCCGTCACTTCTATGACACTCGTACGACATGTATTGAACCGGTGTCCTAAATAATTATTTTTTTCTTTACTTCGACACTCCTATGATTGGTATCCAACATCTATATAACACTCATATGAGCCGTGTCAGACAACTCAGACAAATATCTAAAACAATTTTTTTCTCTCTTGCTTTCACACACCATAGATTCAAGAGTTACATATGATTTGAGAAATTTTGATCAATTAGGAGTTATAGACATTATAGTTGATTATATCATTTTTAACTTTTGTGATAGTAGATGAATAAATAAAGGTCAAATACTATGGTATCTTGTAAAACCTTTTCTAATGAAATAAATTGCTCAAGTTAAATGTTTATATATGTATTTAACATATATGTAACGGTGTCGGTGTCCTATATTTTTTACATTAGCGGTGTTGACGTATCTGTGTCAGTGTCGTGTCAGGTATCTGAGTCAGAGTCCATGCTCCATATATCGCATGTTCCTCGTGTTTTGCAATATGTCGACAACATGCCTAAGGCTTTAACTTCTACAAAGTTTGAGTACATGTTCTCTAAGCTAATTGTGTGTAACTCTAATGTCTCGCTCAATTTAGCCTGCAGAGGATTATTTAGTGAGTACAGAAACTCCAGCTCACAAGAGCTTATTATACACTCTCACTATCCTATATCTGTTGATATACCAAACCCCTAAAATCCAAGGAACTAACTGAAAGTTAGTTAGAGTGTGAGGGTACAGGTGCCTATAAATAGATCACTCCTCTTGTAATCAAAACAGAAAATCAATATCGAAGAGTTGAATAAAATTGTTTAGATTCATCACTCTTAAACTCTCACTAGATCATTTATAGTTTTCTAATAGAAATAATTTCTACATACTCCTGTAAGAGATACTCTTACTTGCCAGCTTGCTACTTGTATCAAGCTTTAGATTATTATTGGAATTGGATTTAAATATTTTCTATCTGTAGTCTGATCGATCCTAAATTCTTTGATTGAACTTTTATTGGATAAAAAATTCCTTGATTGAATTGAGTTTATATACAAGTCAACATTTCAAATATCTTACGCAATACAATTTTCAATGACTTTTTCCAGCATGAAATCAGTAATTGATCGTTACAACAAATCAAAAGAAGAACATAATCAACTTGGGAGTTCAACCTCTGAAATTAAGGTATTTATAAGTACCTTATACTACTAACATTTGCAAGTGAATTGATCATATAGTTGCGGGGATTGTCTAATATGGACCTAGTCTAAAGGTGAACTCTTCTATTTTTAATAAGTTTTAATAAAATAACATGTTTGTTCTCAATTTTTTATTATTATAAAATTCGTTTTTTACTTTAGCCGCCTTTAGACCATTTTTGAGACGTTCATATTACACTCACCCTATAATTATATGTCACGTCTTACTGAAGTGGGGACAGAGGAGTGGCTGGTGTATAACACTTGCATTCTCAAGAAATTTAGTACTTATGTTCTTTTCCTAAGTATGGAGTATTCAAAGACTCTTTTCAAGTTAAAGAAAAAACGTTATCACTTTCTTCTCTTAAAAGGCTATAATGTGTAAGATTATCTTCTTCTAGGAAATATTATCTAATCTATGAACACCTTATATGAAACTGTGGTCTATAGTAACTAGAGCATATGATACAACAAAAGCCACAGGAACTTAATTCATGTTTGGAATCACAATGAGTTTGACAAAATCATGGTGAGATTGTATTTTTGATGAAGCTCCATGATTTCAAACATGCACTTAGTCGGACATCACAGCATGTGGTTGATAGTTGATACGGTCATATACACTTGAAAACTCAAATCTGTCTTCCAACCAAACAACCCTGAAGAGTTATGTTCAATGTTTATTATGGTAGAAGTATTCATATTTGATGATTGATTTACCTCTAACATCTAATCAGAATGTATCTACCTCTGATATCTAACCAGAATGTATGTTGTTTCATTCATTTTCCAGTTTTGGCAAAGGGAGGCAGCAATGTTAAGGCAACAATTGCATAATTTGCAAGAAAGTCACCGGTACACCCTTCAACATATTTTATTTTAATCAAAACAACAAAAAAGAGTGTAGAGACATTACTATAGATGGAGTAAAAAATTATAACTATGTTGGCACCTCAGAACTTCGCATGTGTTTGTTTTAAAAATGATTAGAAAACCATAAAACACTTGAGAGGATCTTCATACTCAATCATTGAATCATCCAATATAATCTCATTCCACAATAACTCATGTCTTATGCTATAGCTCAAAATTTTGCCTCTACACCTGACCAGGCATCTGCATTATTTTAACTCATGTCTTTACACTTTGTATTTACAACTCAACCTGTATAATAAGCATTTGTTTACGTCTCCATGATCAAATTGTGGATTCATAACTCAACCAGCCCAATAAGCATTTGGTTACACTCCATGCTCAAATTTTCACCCTTCGATCCAAGTGTGATTCTGAGATGATGATGATGAATCTGATTCATTCTACAAATCTCTTAGCCTGAGTAAAGCATGAACTGACATTCAATAATACAGCAAATAAAAGGGCAAAAGGGCAACCCGGTGCACTAAAGCTCCCGCATACACAGGGTCCGGGAAGGGGTCCCACCATTTGGTGTATTGTACGCAGCCTTACCCTGTTTTTTACACAAGAGGCTGTTTCCAGGACTTGAACCCATGACCTTCCAGTCACATGACAACAACTTTACCAGTTGCGCCAAGGTTACCCCTCCAATAATACACCAAATACTAGGTTAAATTTGGTATACACCAAGTATATTATTTTCCTTATATTAATACTAGAATTACCAATCATGGACTCTTCGTTATTTCCCATCCTATCATTCTGCTAATGGGAAACTAATAGACTTATGCATGTGATTGCCATTCTCCTACGATCTTTATGCTAAAATCGAGAACATATTTCCTCAATATATGAATAGCCATTGAGTACTTCAAACTCCTACGATCCTTAAGGAAATGCTTCTCAACTGTGTCATCACCAACTTACATAGGTATATATGTTATCCGTGTAGGTTTTCTTTAGGGGTCAAGAAACAAGATACAATCCCTTGCTTTGAGGGGAATGAATTTGATTGATATATAATGTAAAAACAAAAATGTAGATATTAATTGTAAGTAGGCTAACTAACTACATTGGGGTATGAGAAGAAAGTATTGTTAATGTTGAAATTTGAGACCTAACTCATCCTTACAAAACCGGCTTGTAAGGTGAGGAGTGCCTCCTCTTTATAAACTCTTCTCAAGATTACTATCTATCCGATGTGGGACTAATTCCACACCCCCCTCAAAGCCAACACAATGAAGGTGTTGGAGGCTGCAATGAAGGCTAACCAAAGGTTGCAATTTAGGCGACAAGGACGGACCGCAATTAAGGCAGAATTTCCAACAGTTAACAACTAAAAATAACATGGTTTTGGAGTAAGAACATCAATTTGTATCTGCAAGTGAGGGGATCCCCGTGGTGATTGTCCCATTTAAGCCCCTTGGGTGGGACGATTTTCCCCACAAGCAAGGGGGAGAAAATCCCTCGATGGTGGTTCGGAAACGGGGATGATTATTACAACCCCCGCCCCGCAAGGACCCTGTCCCTGAGTAGTTCATTGAAAATAATAGAAATTTGATCTTATTTTTAGTGTTGATGGATCACAGCGGAGACGGGGACAAAGGGTTAAAACCTCTCTGCGGTGGGGAATGAGGATGGGGATAGCGGAGATGGGTCTCCCCACCCCGTTAACATCCCTAATTTGGAATTTTATATATTAGTGGGTTAGATCAAGAAATAACCGGCCTCTTTGATTGTTAATTAGTGTTAATTTTGTTCAAAGAGAATACAATCTACTCGTTATTTAATTAGTTCTTGATGTCAGTGTATATATATTAATCTGTTTTGGTTAATCTAGTTTGGTATCAGGTTCAGTATGTTCGTTTTATCTGGTTGGGCATTTTGATTTGGTATCTGGTATTTGTAATATGGTTTGGCAAGCATGTCATGGTTTTAGTATATGATGAAAAGGTCTGGATCATTTGGTATCTCAATGTTTTCGGTTTTATATTTTACGACAGCAAGGCCTCATTTGGTACATTAATTTGCCAACTTACTCAATTTAACATTGATTCAATATAACGGAGTTAATTATTTGTATGCAATCAAAAGTAAACCACTTTGCTACTCATTTCCTATGCTGTTTTAGGTAGACACAAGATAAGGTTGTAAATTTTTAATTTGAGGTTATCGACTCTTGATAAATTTAACATATCTTGGAGGCTGTTTAAGCATGATCTTTACGCTAATTGATGTCTCCAAAAGTAAAACCTTTGTTTTGGAAAATAGAAAGAAAAAAAAAACTGTAATTTTGTTCAACATATGTTTAAGGTGGTTTATACAACTACATGAGTAAACCTGTTAGTGCTTCAAAAAATAAAAAAGTAAACTTGTTAGTTTACCACCTTGGCAGAAGAGAAAAGCTGAAGTGAAAGGGTTGTTTTTGTAAACCTCCAAATCCAAATACCAGTACACTTTGTTATTTCCGCTAGCAGTATCCCCAAGAGAAATCCCATATTATACAGTTATTTATCTCTAGAGCGACGTTTTTTACATCAAACTACTGTAAATCCTAATAGGTTTGTTAGTTGAGGGAGTTAGAGTCAGTGCTTTAGTTAGGATTAGTTAGAGAGGTAGGTTGTGTGTGTATATATAATAGCAAGGGTGAGAAGGAGAGCTAAGGAAAATTTGAAAACTCAATTCTAAAACATAAACAATAAGATGGATGGGTAGATTTGATTGAGAATAAAATTGGAGAATACTCAATATGATATTGTCTTAAAGGAAAATTTGAGAAGCAAGGTACTCACAACTAGAATGATTAATGACACGAATGTAGTAACTTACAAGTGAGGCCACTTTCAGCTCATATTGAGGAGGTAATGCAACTTTCCCTGTTTTCAGAAGACATAACAAGCAAGAATTGAAGACATAAAAATAATCAATACTCGTAAGGAAAACAGAGAAAGGTTACTGCATAATTAATTGCTAGACCTGTCAAAAAACATCAGATTATTGGAAAATTAAGGAACATGGAACACAGTATTTAAGCGTAGAAAGAGATGGGATACAATAGCATTAAAACCTCCAACTGTGGAAATATAAGATCAGCTTCCCATAACAAAGTACTAAAATGAAAGAGAAAGGTTACTGCAATATTTAATTGGTAGGTCTGTCAAAAAAACATTAGATTATTGGAAAGTTTGGAAACATGGAACATATTATTTAAGTGTAGAAAGAGATGGACTTCAATAGTACTAGAACCTCAAACTGAAAAGAAAAAAAAAGATCCAACAGATATAGTTATGACTTATGAGTGTATATTAAAGAAAGGTTTATAAAGATGATGATAAAAGTGGGGAATAGAAGCTCATGTGATAGTAACACCAGGGCACATAATACATAAATCCATACTAAATGATTAAGAACATAAGTTCTCATTAGTCATGGCCAAACAAGTGACAAATGGCTTACCAATAGAACCAATGAGAGTCGGTGGACATTCAATTCCATCCTTACTTCCATACTAAGGCTGAAAGTTCGTCCTCAAAGATGATTTGGTTTCTTCGCATGCACAAGTTGATGAAACTAAAAATAAAATGATACAAGTTTGGTCTACATAGAAACTAAATCTGAGTTGAGAAGTGATGTGCTGAAATTGATTCTTAATTAGGATTCACGAATCATTCTCTAAAATGTAGCCAATTTTTGCATAAACCTCTACTTGTTTTCATCTATTTCATGTTTGGTTTCACCCTTCTCATTCATCAATTTCATGCTTGGTGTTACCCTTCCAAGACTATTTGCCAATCTTTGTTTGTAATTATTGGAAATTGAGAAGTCCTACATAGATGAGAGCAAGGAAAGCTAAGGTGTTTATAAGTGGTGGAGAGTTTGAGTCCATTGACTCGAACCAAATTGGATTCTCTCCTTTCATTTTTATTTCCATTTCTCTCCTAACTCTTGATCTCTCTCTTAATCTCACTCTCTCGTCATAAAATTATTTTAGAATTAAGAGAGAGTGGTATTAAAATAGACGGATGGATAGAGAGGAAAATAGAAGGAGAGGATCCAAGTCCGGCTCAAACCTTTGGACCATGTTCCTTCACATTTAAGAACACAAACTAGTTCACTATTTGTCACAATCTAATTGGATATGTGCAGAACTGGTATCAAAACCAGTTTCACCGACTAACTCAAAAAAAAAACAAAAGAGAGTACGTGTTGCTCACACCCCAGACCCGTTGAGAAAAAGTCCGTTGAAAGAAAGAAAGAGAAAAAAAACTACTACTATCCAAGTCACAAACAAGAAGAGAAGAGTCTCGTTTGGACGTGAAAGGGGGTGTTGGAGTGAAGTTCCACACAGGTGAGAACAAGAAAAACTAAGGTGTTTATAGGTGGTGAAGAATTTAAGTAAATTAATTTGAACTTTTAGACAATAGACCTCAACACACAAAATTATCAACTACTATGTTACACCCCAATTGTTCAATAATCCAAATGGAACTTTGCAAATCAATTTGGAATTGTTTTTTATTATATGCAGACTGATAATATTGTGTTAAGGTCCTCAATCAACAAGGCTGCCGCTTATAGAAGTCTACTAGGAAGAATGCCCCTAGAAATATGACCAATGGAAAATGGGACAGATATTTAGGGTTATGGACAAAAATTTGAATGCAACTATCGCTCAAAAGTTGTTAATGTAGCAACTAGTACTAACCCACTTCATTATTGTGGTCTCCTAATTTGATTTATTATGGAATCGAAATGTTGAATTATCACTGTGTTAGTGGTATTATATTCTATTTGGAAACCATAAGTTATTCCTATAACATTTTTTATATTAGATAAACTCGAGTTTGCAAGTTGAGTCTACAAAAGCTCCACCAGTTCAAATAGCATTGTTTAACGTGAGTATTTCAAGTTATGATATTTATCCAACCCAGTCCGTAGGCTAATTTGTAACTGATAGAGTTTTGTACTTCGTGTTAAAAATTGTTGTCTTCAATTCACAAAATGTAGCTATTTCTTGCTGCATAGAGAATGTATGAAGAAAATAGTCCCAAATTTGACAAGAATAAAGGGGATATAGTTTGTTCTTATCTCAGGGAAAATCATTGTTTTCCAAAGCCAAATCAAAATTAACTCAAAGGCATCATTCTTCTCAAGAGAAGTTTCCTCATTCCAGTATAATCCATTATGGCCTTGAATTTAGTATTCTTGGGACAACTAGAGATAACTTCTGACAATGAGACAATAACTTGGATGCACAGTAAGCAGGTTACTGGGATTTAATGGAAGAGAACACAAGTTTTGTGAGGTTGAAATTGACCGATTACTTGAATCATAAGTCTAAGTGGCTACATAAAGTGGTTAAGGCTAAGGTTTCAAAAAAACGCCATCACAATGGCAGCAACATAAGTAAGAACAAATTGATAAAATCAACACAATAGTTGTGTAATGAAAAAAGGAGACAACTTAAATTGGATTATAGCAATTAACTGAAATGTACAAATACAATGATAAATACTTGTAGTGTGTTGCTTGTCAGTAGATGACATGTTGATACTGATGTTTATTTGATTATCAGTGTAAATAGTGTGATAGTTCTAAAGGTATAAAAGCATGTTACTTGTTACTGTAAATATAAAAGCCAATATTGAGCTTTCATTTCAAAAGTTAAGCTATTAGGAAAAATGGTCCTCACTAGTACCACCATAGCCTCTACGAGTGGTCTAAACTTCAATCTGTAGTGCCCCTACTTCTAAACAAAAGTTCAGTTTCAGATATAATGAGCATGCAGTGCCCACACTTTAAACCAAAAGTGCTCTAAACCCTGTAAGTTCAACAATATATTCAACACACTGGCTCCTTGTGAGGGCATCTTGGGTTTAAAGTGTGGAGGACAATGTCTGTTCACTCTAGGAAGGGAAGAAGGAAAAATTCACATAAGAGAAATAAAATTATAATATATTGGTATGAATGATAATATAGAATAGGATGCGCTAACCCCTATATACCAACATACTAAACGCTTAAATCTTAATTGAAACGATTAACGCATATAATGAAATGTTTTTTAGTTATCAAACCTGCTAGATATGTGTGTTTACAACGCAAGTTGATACACTTGATACTCAACACAGAATGCACAAATATTACATTGGTTATCAACACATTGCAATAAATCATGTTATGTTGAGAGCCCTAAAATAGGTGTGATATGAGCTAAAAAAAGTGTTTATAACTGATGGACATTCCCCACCTTATAAGTTAGTTATGTAGGATTGGGTTGGATCCTAACTCAAGTTTTAAGATGGCACTTGAGCCTATACTAATCGGGGCACTTGGGTCACGCTCTAGAAATCCAATATCGAGCATGAAGGGTGTGTGTTAAGAGTCCTATGTTGGATGTGATATGGCCAAAAAAGTGCTTATACGTATCAATGACCTCTTATTTTACAGCCAAGTTTTGTATGGTTGAGTTAGGCTCAACCCGAATTCTAAGATGTTAATCTAGTTGGAAACAAAGAAAATAATGGATGATTTAAGTGTGCTGACTATTAGTTTGCAACATTTGTTCTCGTTGAAACTGTTATAATATGTTGGAATATTGCAACAGAAACAAAGTGTGCTTTGGGAGAAATGATGTGTTTAGGTTATGTTATGAGTGCATTAAGTAGAGGTGCTAATCAAGGAGTAACTGAAAAGCTATTGAGCATGTATAACTACAATCATGACTACAGTTGACCAATATTCTAATTGCCTTTAGCCTTTAAGGAGGATTCCTCATCGTTCAAACTTTTATCAGGTCAATATCTAATGTTACAAACAAACACTTAGAAAACAAAATATAAATGTGTGTTCAATAAACAGTAGTTGAAAAAGCAACTAACACATAAGATAAACAGACTAAATGAAACCTGCTAGTAAGATAACATAACACAGGTGAAGATGGTTAGAATGATGCACAACCTAGTTGGTTCAGATTTTGCATGGTGATAAAGGTGCCACTGGAAAGATGTGCCATAGAACTTTTTGGCCACACAGTAATACAGTGTAGCCAATACTTCTCCAAGTTCAAATAGTCCAATAATGTTCAGAGTGAGACAATCATTGAGGTTTACTTCATCGCTTAAGAGTTAAGAAGGAAAATCTCGAGTAAGATTTTAGTTTCAAAGAATACTGATAATGCTTTAGGAATGTTTAGATGTATTTTACCTCTCCGAGTAACATCCCTGAAACGACATTGGAAGTGCATGTAAGTTTATCATTACAAATACTTAAAACTGAATAAATCTTACAAATTTTTGCTAATAATAATTCAGCTGAAAATCTTTTTGAATCATACATTCATTGCCTACTCTTGATAATGAACTATCATTTAAGGTTCCCATCCAAACATTTCATTATTAGCATGATTTTACAGGCAAATAATGGGCGAAGAATTATCAGGTTTGACAGTCAAAGAATTACAGGGTTTGGAGAACCAATTGGAAATCAGCCTTCGTGGCGTTCGTATGAAAAAGGTTTGCATTCTCTATCAAAAATACAGTTCTCAAGTTTGCATCTAAAGATACCATAGTTGACATACAATTGACTTATGCAGGAGCAACTTTTCATGGATAAAATACAAGAACTAAACCGAAAGGTCAGTCCTCAAATGGAGAAATTAAGAAACTCAGCTATTCGTTAATTAAAATATGTTTTTATATTCTGCAGGGAGACATCATACACCAAGAAAATGTCGAACTGTATCGTAAGGTAAACCTAATTTCTCAAGAAAATATGAAATTGAAAGAGAATGTATTGGTTTGTATGGCAATAGAAACTAAAATAATCTCAAACTAAATCATCAATTTTTTTAATGAGGCAACCTTGCTATACTCTGAACTCCAAAAGAGATTTTCACTAACTCAGGTCTATGGAACAAAAGATAAGAATGGAACAAACAGAGTTTTGAGTCTCACAAATGGTGTAGGCATAGGAGACGATCCAAATGTACCTGTGAATCTCCAGCTCAGCCAGCCACAGCAACAACACTACAAGGCCCCTTCAGGAACTACAAAACTAGGGTATGATTTTGATCATTTAGCTAGTATACCATTAATCATGATCAAAAACTATTGACCTCAGAATGTTTTGATTGCTTCAGCAGACTACAATTGCATTGATGCATTCCCTGGAGATCAATGCTTCTCACCTGCAAACAAGAAAAATGAACTCTGATTTTAATTTCATATATGAATGTGGCATATAGGCTACAAACCATTTACTTCAAAAGATTTTTAATTTGAAAGTATGAACAAAAAAAACAAAAAACATTAGCATGTATGTGATGTTCAATGAAGCATCTTGTGTGTAGCGGAGACTCTACAAAGAAATTCTCCATATTAAACAGATGTGCTACCATTTTACTTGTGTTAAGAAATTATTATTGGCCTTCAATTGGGTGAAAACTGCAAGATTAAAGCATCTACGGCGTTGGTAATACATATTGGACAGAATCAAATCAACGCATAGGGGATACAAAGATTCCAGCAAAATGAATTTAAACACCAAAAAAATCGTGACCTAACTTTCGCTTAAAATTAGAAAATTAATGCTTAATGTTGTCCACCATTTTGGACTTTTCAACTTAATACTATCATTTACAATTAAAAAGGGCAGTGAAAATGAAAATATAAGCCCACAGCATTGCGTTAGTCCAATGAAGCACACAAACAGTTAAAAATAGAAAAGTGATACAGTATTGTAATCTGTGATGCTAAATACACCAAGGTTTTATGAGAGAGGAACAGGGACATATCAATATTAAAAGGAATTAAAAGGAAACAAAACCATATGCAACTCGATATATTGAACCAAAACTGTAATTATATCTACAGTCAAATAAATGAGCATCACTATGGTAGATTAATTTAAATAAGATTAATGAATATTAGCAAGTAGTATTTGTAATCGTAAACAAAGCAAAGTTATGCGCCTTCTATGATGACAACAAGGCCTCCACAGTCACAACATGAAAATATTAATGTAAAGTACAGCCATACTAGTTTCCCTCGGTTTGCAAGATGTTCAATCTAGGAGAAGCAATCATTGCTATCAATTCTATTCCTAATGTTATGTTTGATGTAAAACCATTGATTAGTCTTTACCAAACAACTAAAGACTCTTTTAGACCTTCAATACGAAATGTGTGTTTTGGACCAGTTCTATCAGACTCAGTTGGTTCTTGACCTGGTAATAAGAGCCTAAATTCCCTGAGTATAAAATAAAATCCTTGCTTCCCCATTCTTCTAAATTAAAGTTGAATTTCAGAACAAGGTAGATGGGCCCGTCCATTCTACATGCTTCAATTCAAGAAAATGGCTCTTGCCTCTTGCATTATGCAAACTATTCTAAATTGTCCTACATTATCTGACTGGTAATAGATTCTGTTTGAACTCTTAAAAACCTTGCAGGCATAGGAGAAATATTTTACATTGTCATACATCATGCGCAATTTCAAGATGTGTATATAGAGTTTAATAAAATTAAAATGCACCCTCAGCCGCGCAAATAAGTTGTCTGTAAATTGTACATTGGATGAGCTGAAATTAACAGTCCTAGAGAATAGAGATTCAAAGTATGTGCATATTTTTTCAAATGGACATGTCAAGGCATTTATAAAAATTCTTGTACAATTGAAAGCTCAACTTAGTCCCTCTCTAACACTAACTTTTACCCACATAAAAATAAATGAAAAAGCGTCTAAACTTTCTTACAAAAGCCGATATGTAAGTTGAGGGATGTCTCCCTGTTATAAACACTTTTTCAGGTCATATCACATTCATATCCAATGTGGGACTCTTAGCATAAAGTGTTCATTCCCAAGATTAGACATCTAGAGTGTGACCTGAGTGGCCCCATAATGGGTGACCTAGTAAACGGATCTAGGATCGGCTCTAATACCATCTTAAAATATGCATTCGACCTGACTCAACCATACTTGCAAGGGGAGATATGCATCCTACTTACAAACACATTTTCAGGTCATATCACATCAAATGTGGGACCATCAGTTTTCCCCTCATTACTGTAACATTATAATAAAAATAAAATACAAAAATTGACAAGATTAATCTCTATCATTCAATAAACAACAAGTCAATGGTCAATAAAAGAGGATTGATGGTATATGAGTGGACAATAAGAGAGTTGAATATAGTTGATTAAGTTGTTTTAGGAGCAGTAATGTGATTATATATGATAAACCTAATAAAAAAAAATCAAGAAAAATGTGAATCAAATGTATCCCAATAATTACTAATACAACTAAAATATGTACGTACAACAGTCTACCCTAAATTAGTGCTAATTAGATGTTTCCTCAAGCTGGTGAGTTGATGTTATTTAAATCTATAAAACTAGGGTTTTCTAATCAAACTTTGATGCTAACTTGAATGAGACAAAAACAATAATACTAAATAATTGTCTTCCATATACAACGAGACAGTATGTATTTATATACCAGAGAGAATCTCTCAAACGAAGGAAATTCATCCACATGTAAACTATCTAAGGAAACTATAGCAAGGATAATAAAGTGAAGGAATATAACTAATAATTATAACAACAATCAACAAAAAAACCACAACAATACTTACAACTCTAACAGATATTCACGAAAGATAGAAAAGATCTCAATCAAATTTCTGACATGCTCAAATTGGCATATATATTTATTTGATGGTTTGTGTGAATATTATAGTTATTACATAAACAATAATGAGTGAGTGTCTGAACTCAAAAATCATCTATTCAATCACTTTTTGACAAGAATCTTGGGAAAACTTCTTGTATGGGTAGTGTAGTGAGTCAATTCATGAAATCCCTGTGTGCTTATCATTGAGAATGCTTCAGATCAACGAAATCAAGACAAAGTATATACTCAAGTTGTGGGGTATTCAGATGCACATTCCACGAGTTCACCTATCAAATAGGCAGCCTACTTTAGGATATAATATCTTTGTTAGTGAGAATCCTGTATCCTAACAAAGTATGAAGCAAAATGTGGTTGTTTGATCCAATACAAAGGTCGAGTTTCTACTTATGGCAACAATCACTCCCCTTATGGCAACAATTACTCGTGAACTTATATGATTGCTTCATGGTTAAAGTTCGGTAATGTTGAAGATCATTATGATAATCAATCTGCTCTACACATTACATCAAATCTAATTTTTCATGAATGGACCAATCATATAGATGATCATCACTTTCAGAAAATTTCAATTGAATTTGTCAGTTACAATTATCAGCTTGTAGATATTCTTACCGTTTCTTTGGCCTCTTCAAAGAAAATTAGTTCATTTGTAACAAGTTTGGTACAAATGATTTGTATCTCTATCTTCAGGGTAAGTGTTTGAACATATTACATATCTCTTATCCAAGGAGAACATATACTATATTTAGGAGATGTATATGTTTTAATATTTGATTTAATTCCTATAGGTGTCCTTAATTTACTTTTTTCACAGATTCCTAAAACTATGACTATAAATCACGTATATCTCAAACAAGTCGTTGTTTAATGAAAGCAAAATTTGGTTGCATATCAAACAAGTTCAAGTGCTTTGTTCAACCAGCAATTGCTATTGTTACTAACTGAAATTCTAAAAGTCACTAGTTATTGTTGGGGAGTGTCGGGAGTAACAATAGGCCAATGCTCCACAACCACAGGAGTGGGAGACACCACATCTCCCCCCAAAACCTTAAGATATTAATATTTTACTCATTGACAATGTGGTATGTGGAATAACCATGCACACTTGACACCCAACAATTATAGATAATAGAAGATAAGTAAAGTAATTATAAAAAAAAATAGAAAGTACATATCAATCGATAATGACTTGTGTGCAGCTATGAAGCACACAGACTCAAACACGGACACCGGACACGACATGGACACATCGACACCAATAATAATTTGAGAAAATGATATAATTCAATGTACTCATGTGTTGGTTTCGTGTCTGCGTCCAACGTGATACTTATCCAACACCGGGACACACCTGATACGCGCTTCATATGTGCAGTCAGTCACAGGTTAGTGATTGCACACAGTCAGCAAGTCCGAGGCTGTCGGAATTTTAACCTCGAAATTTTATATTGAACAAAAACTAAAACTGCTTTAAAATTTGAACTGTCTGATCATAGCGATTATCGACAGCACCCAATCCAAATTCATCAGAGAGGGAACTACAGCGTAACCAAAACTACAATTTCCTCCTAACAAAGTACATTATGCTAGACAACTTCCTCCTAACAAAGAGCATTATACTAGATTAAAACACTATAAAAAAATTGCATAATAACGATTAAAATTAAAACTAGCATATACATGCACTTGAAGTTTCTTTTTCTTAGTTACCTGAGATCCTGAGATCCAAACGCAAGTCTCCATTGAAAAACCATCACAAAAGTAACCTAGAAGATATAACAATAAAATAAACTACTAAGTTTACGATTATCATTACGATACCAAATCCAAAACTAAAAATAAAAACTAAAACAATTCTTCTATAACTATTCACTAAATTGCATAGTAAAAAAAATCTACAATAATTTTCTCTACATGCCTTTGGTTGTGGACTTATGGTGCAATGGAATCAGCATTTCTTGTTTTCGTTTGGTTTTTACCTTAGTTTTCTTGCAGTTTCTCAGAGATCAAACGAATTTGGAAGATTGGAAACTCGGTCGAGTTGAATGATGGAAAACGGTATCCGCCATTGATCGCTGAAGCTTCGATGAGCGAAGCGAGAGAGAGAGGAGAAGAATGAGAAAGCGGTAGAAGGAGGAGAGAGAAAGAGAGCGAAATGAAAATATCTGGAGTAACAGTTATAAAAATTGATTTAAATTATTCGGTGTGGGGCCATGGCAGATTTGCAACGTCAGATCGCATAACTAATTATTATTTATCGTGACCACAATAATTATTGAAATTTCAAAATATACTGTCTTGGTTAAAATTTAGTTTTTCTTCGATATTTTAATTTGTTGTTATATCAATTTCTATAAATATTTATTTACTGCCATAATCATTTATATATGAAAAGAATTAATATCAATATTCAAATATTATTTGGATGTCAATGATTATTTTGATTAATAAAATGTATAATCAATGACTATTTTAAAATTTTAATACATTGAATGACTATTGTGATTATTCGTTACACGTTAAAAACTAAAATTAAAGACTAAAATGACTATCATCCCAATTACTCTGGGGGCGTTTGTTTGAGGGTTACATAATTTCTTCCCATGTAATCATTTTCCCATAATATGAAAGTGAAATTTTTATTCCCAGAAGATATAGTGAAAAAAAATGTTTGGTTAATTGTTTAACTCCTGGAAACTTTTTTTAAAATAATTCCAAGAAATAGGTAAAATATGTTTAGTTTGAGATGTAGAATCCTAAGAATAAACGTTATAATTACACAATGCCCCTATTGTATAAACTATGAAACCAACGTCTCCTTTACACTCCATATTTACAACACGAGTTGAAGGTAAATGGAACAAGTTACAACCCAATTACTTGAGTAGGATCGGAATTGCAATAATTAATAAATGAAAGCATATTATATGTGGTGCCCATAATTGTTCATGATGTCGTGGGAAGAAGAATCAATTTGATAAGATGTATAGTCCAAAAATTACATATATTCGCATTCGTAAGAAATATTTTGGCAGCTGTGTTTCATTCACACACATAATCATTGAGCCGTGCAACAGGTTTACCATTTGTTCCAATGTCTGTTTTAACATTTTTTTATACTAATTGTTAATTTTTGTTGTTTTCGGTTTAATATATATCTTCCTATTTGTTGCTTTAGTTCGGTTTTAAAAAGATATGCATGTGTATTAAACTCTCATAAGAACCCAGCGATTCAAGTTTCAAATTTGAACTAAAAAGTATGACAATATTTAATGTTTGAATGTGTTTTGCATATAATTAAATTTGTTAGAGGGTGTTAAGAATTTTAGATTGATAAGATATAGCGTGAATGTGTGTTTATGAGCAAGGGATAATCATTGTTTTAAAAGTTGATTTTGTAAAAGTTGAATTATGGTCAACACAAATTTTAAGATTATATCAAAATATATTCAAGATTTGTTTGATCCCTTGCTATCAAATCACTGTCATCGAATCACTCAAGTCAAGCTTTAAATGTTCCATCTAGAAAGTGTGTGTTAAGTGTCTCAAATTGGATGAGATGTAACAAAAATCTATATTTATAAGTAGATGTGGAAATATGCTAGACCGAATGAGACTTTATAAGATATATGTTTGGTCTATCAAAAAATTTAAAGTTTGAGCATGGTCATGTAAGTAGGTCTTAATTGTTTCAATAATTGTTTATAAGTGGTGAGTAGTTCTGACCTTAGAAGTAAGTTTTATAAGAGTTGAGTAAGTCTACCCAAATTCTAAGAGAGAGTGGACCTATGAGTAACAAATAAAAAGCGCATTTTTATATAACTTGTGTGTAACATCACAAAAAAAAAATTACAACAAAAAAGACGTTATTCATGGTACTTCGATTATCATTTGGAGGATTAACCGGGTATAGAGAGTGTGTGGTATAAGGACATGCAAGGTTTCATTCAAGTTTGATATATTTATACATAAGAGGGGTGTTTTGAACAGGGTGTTCATGGTTTATGAACAACACTAAACCAAACCATATAATTGGTTTGGCTAAGTTCATCAAAACAACTTTAATAAAAAACTAGTTAATTCTTCAAATCGATTTCATTTCAGTTTAGAACTGGTTAACAGTTTTAAACTGGGTTGCTTCACTTTAATAGGTTCAAAAAGTTTTTTTTTTATATAACTGCATTATTCTTGAACTAATTTTTCGGTGCATTTTATTAAAAACCATTTTGTGATTTTTTTTTAATTATAACAAAATGCTAATTGGAATTTAGAAGCAAAAACAAACAATGCACCATATTCACAAATTGGATTCTCTCAATTGTTTTATCTCATTTGTTAATTTGTTTTTTATCGATAATGAGATAAATGGCAATTCTTTGTTTTTGAAAGACACAGACAATGTTTTTGAAAGACACAAGTACAGGGACTTCATATTATAACACATTCTCTTGTCAATTTACCCTCAACATTTGATTTGGTTTATAATATATAGATTTAAATGAGTTTGTGTTAATGATTTAGAACACTTGAGATGGATGGAAAGAAAATAATGAAATGAAAAAAATAATTATTATGATGAGTTTATGAACCTATAAAAACATAAATATAAGGTGCATTTTCAAATGGCATAACATTACTAATGGAAGAACCTAAACAAGTAATAGATGCATTTCAAAACGGCACAATGATTATTAAATAACATCATGTGTGCTATCAACGAACAATGTCCTCATTATTCTTCTCACTCATGCTACATAAATTACATTTTCAAACAACAGTGGAGACTTTCATTTTTTTTCTAGGTTTAACAACTTCAATATAAAATGATTTAAGGTTGTCTTATTGTAGCATGAGTGCATGAAGAAGATTTTGCGAGATTAGAGAGTGAGAAACTTGTGAATGAGTGATAAAAATATTAAAATCTAAATAAGTGTTTTTTAAAACGACAAATACTAGTATCATTAATAATTGTTGGTATTATAGTAAGAGTGGAGACCGAGCTCTTAACTTGTCATTTCATCCTTAACTTCTCGCCTCATCCAACTTATATCTCCCAAATTTGAATGATTGTTGTGTTAGCAGTATTATGCCAGCCTTAAAATAAGACTATATACACATAACATTTGTTAGCAATAATATTAATGTTTGTATTGTAATAGTAGTCATTGGTTGTAACAATCGGCTGCACTTGTTTGTATTATTTTTTTAGAGCAATGGAAAGTCAAAAATGCACTAGTTCAAGTAGGATCGACTATCCCAATCATCACCATCATCATCACTCTTCCAACCTCATACATTTGACGTACTTATCATGAGTTGGATAGATAGATTAGCAAACAAAGATTCTAAATTGGTTAGCCTAACCAATAATTAAATCCACAAACACCCTTCACTACCATTTTATCGTAGTAAACTTCAGTCACTTCCTCTTGAATGAACTTTTTTCCTCTCTTCTTCTCTCTTTCACACATGTGGCGTTATTTAGTAATGTTATGTCGTTATTTAGGTATTTCATATAATGTAATTTGATTAATATATTATATTTTAATAGCTTCATTAGATATAGTATTTATTTGTTTAGTTTTTTTTGCATATATTATAATTATAATTAATTTAGTAAAGTTATGTTGGTTGGAAATGCAATTTTTCTTCTTGTACAACCCAAAATTATTGATTTCTTCAAACTTCAACGATCCATTGATGTATCTCAAATTCTGAATCTTTTCAAATTAATAATTGGTTTGGAGAATTTGATTGGATGAATTGGTTTGGTACTTGTTTGGATATATATTTTATTTAGAGTTTATAGTTCAAGGGCTTATTACGATAAGTGATTATGTATAAGTTGTTTTTATAGTCAAAGTCAAATTATTTTATTTTAAGCTATAAGTTGTTTTCACAAGCTAATGTGGAGAGCTTATGAAAAAGCTGAAAACAACTTATGAATAATGTTATAAGTCATATTCATAAGTTATTGTGGAAAACTTGTGAAAATAAGCTGAAAATATCTTATGCATGATAACACAATTGATGCTATTTAATAACATATAAAAACTTAGTTGTTTAGCTTTTATTTGTTTAACGTTATTTAGTAACATTATGTTATTATTTATGTTTTTCATCTAATGTAATTTGTTTAATGTATTATATTTTAATTTATGAAGTTAACACAACAATTATTGAAATTTGGAATATATAAAGTTTGATTAGACCAGGAGTTAAGGAGTAAAATGACAAGAAAGTTGAGAGATCAATCTTCATTTTTACCATAATACCAACAATATTTAACGATACTAATATTTGTCATTTTAAAAAACACTTAATTAGATTTTTATAATTTTATCATTCATTCACAAATTTCTCTCTCTCTAATCTTGCATAATCTTCCTCTTGTATTCGTGTTGCAATAAGAAAACCTTAATTTATTTTCTACTGAAGTTGTTAAACCTATAAGAAAAATGCAAGATATCACTGTTGTTTGAAAAATTAAATTTTTGTAGCATGAGTGGGAAGAATAATTAGGACATTGTTTGTTGACAGCACAAGTGGCATTATTTTGTAATGTTATGCCGTTTGGAAATGCATCTTTATATGTTAGGAAATGTGATAAGTTTTTGCTCTCAATTGATCAACTTGCTAGAATTTTAAATGTTTGCATAGTTTGAAATGACAAAATAATTGAAAATGTTATGAAACATAAGAAAGATCAGAAAGGAATGAAAAAAGGTGGGGAGTCATCTTCAAATAAAAACTATTACATAAATAAATGTGACATACTAGAGTTATTACCAAAGGCAATACATGAGTATGTCTTTGTTTCGACAATAACGATATCAAACTTCTTTATTTGAGACAAAATCTTCCTTGAGAGAATTTTCCCATTGCAAGAGAAGAAGAGATGTATATAATGTCATCTGTTGGTAGCATATATACAATTATTTATCAAGTGAGAATTCTGGAATCAAGGTAACGGGAATGCAGTGGGTCTTCCTTCAATAAATGTTGAAAGTATTATTTTCTACATATTGAACCCAACAGCAGATGATAACATGAAATTTAAACTGTTAGAGAAATTGTTGCTTAAACTGAAGTCAAAAAAGATATTTTATCTGTTTGTATTTGATAAGATATAAGATTATAGTTGTCACAAATTGTTCTATAAATATTTATATTTTTTTTAATTGTTACTTTATAGGGGCGATGATAAAATGATAAAATATGCTCTCACAAAAAAAGAAGTGTGATCCACAATGAAATATGTAGATGGTAAAATTTAAACATCTCAATTAAGATATATGATTTACTCGTTATTCATTTGAGTTGTATATTTACAATGTATTGTTATTATCCACATGTCAAAAGTACATCCTCCGTAGAAAAAAAGTTTATCAATTAAAGATAAGTGGTGCTCAAATGATAGTTGGGTGTTATAGTGGAAAATTCGAGCTGCGAGAAATTTATGCTTGTGTTTATCCCTCAGCTATTCCATTAATGTTAGGCACTTCCACATCTATTTTAACTCACTTATAGAGAGTGAAAGCTGTAAAAGTTTATAAATATTATTACTATCTTCTTCTAAAACTTTTAAAGGAAACTTCCTCAACAAAAAAAAAAAACATTTGGGAATTTCTTCCTAGAAGCACACAAGGTTTACCCCTATCAAAATTTGAATATATTTGTATGTTATAGAATACCGACAGAACTATTTGAACATTAAGTTAGAACTATATATTAAAATACCTATTATGTTATAAAAAAATAAAATTGGATTACCTTATTTTCATAAGAAAAAATTAAACAATGTTTGTTTCATGTTTAATAACATCTTCCGCTAGCTATAGTGAATTAACCAATATAAAACAAGTCACACAATGAAAAATCATATGTTTGTTTTTAATGTATACATATATTTTGAAACAAATGATTATTTATTGATAATTAAACATATTTTATAAAACAAGTCACCCAATAAAAAATCATATGTTTGTTTTTAATGTATACATATATTTTGAAACAAATGATTATTTATTGATAACCAAACATATTTTATCAGTGTAGTATCTATATACATAAATTCAATTTTTTTCATTGAAGAACATAATATACAATAAATAGTATGTTTGGTTCTGTAAAGATAAAAATTGATTTTAGTTAAAAATTAGTTGAATTTGAAATGATTTATGTTTGGATATATTAATGTAAAAGTAGGTTGAATTATAAAGTTAAATGAAAAATCAAGTTAAAATCACATACTATAAAGTATAGCTTCAAGTTAAAATTTAATTGCAAAGACAATAATTGATCTGCCGGTCCCTTAACTTATTTCTTTTATTCAATTTAGTCTCATAAGTCTTAACTTTCTCAAATACGTCACTTAACTTATTTCTTTTATTCAATTTGATCCAATTTTGATAATTTTAATCCCCTAAAAAAAAAGACCGTTGGATTACGGAGGTCTATCAGATTTTATAGTGTATCACCAACACCTAATTTATTTACTTTCTTCTTCTTCTTCCATCATCTTCATCTTCATTCATCCTTCAATCATCTTCATAAAATAAAATAAAAAAACTCAGATTCAATTCCAACACCTAAAAACCCAGATTCAAAACTCAAAATCATAATCAAAATTAAAAATAAAAAACAAACCCAGAATATTATTAGTTTTCAAAATATTATTAGGTTTCAGATCTCTGTAGAATTTTGCGAATATGGCAAAATGCCAATCCTTAGTTTCCATCACTGTCTGCAATCTCAATAGATAACAGCAAGCACATATAAATCACTTTTGTACATCATTAAGTAATGAACATATATGCAACTTATACTAAAATCACAAAATAATCGCATGTTAGTCAAATTCCTCAAAAATACAAAAACAAATTCCTCACAGTCATTTCATCAAACACTTTATGTGCCTTCTCCAAAATTATTGTTATGTAGTTTCAGTTTGTGAATTGCAGAATACACAAAGATTGGATTCCAACTTGGACACAAAGATTATGTTTGATGATAGCCCAAATGATAAACCAAATGGATCCATGTTATTTGGACCACAATTCTTAGCAACCAAGTGTATCAACTATATCCACCTGAGGTATGCTGCCTAATGCTAATCAATATGCTTAACGTGAAACAAACAAAAAATGCTTACAAGTTACAACT
>Ga0228711_1001176_pt1 | contig 37412 bp, 35 predicted proteins | sample MedpolnodulmetaG_2_FD_177996 | JGI IMG/M metagenome (GOLD analysis project Ga0228711, IMG submission 177996) | Root nodule microbial communities from Medicago polymorpha collected in Santa Monica, California, United States - brown nodules | ecosystem: Host-associated > Plants > Roots > Nodule...
AATGGACTGGTTCATAGTTTTACTCTATTTTTTTAATAGATTAAACAGAGCGAACGTTTTTTATTTTTTTATGGTGGTTGGGGTTTAAACCTCAAACCATATATATATATATATATATATATATATCTAAACCAGGTGATTGGATGAGCTGGACATGTTTTGTTATCCCTAAATGAGATTATGGTTTTGATTAAAGAATGGAAGATGAGGATAGAAATAGAATAGATAAGATGGAAGAAATTGATTAAGGAAGATTCGAAATAAATAAATAAAAGAGAGTGGGAGTTTGGAATTAAATAAATAAATAGACATGTGTCTTGATCTTACAACACACACACACAGCTTCTTCGCACGCAGTCAGAATTCCTTCGTACTCTGTCTCTTCTCTGCAACGTAACGCAACCATCAAATGAAAATGAAAATGAAAATCTTAATAATCCACTTTGTTTTTGTTGTTGTTATTGTCACGCACATCACACTCTAACTCAACATTACATTACATTTATTCAACCAAACCAAACTATATATTATAAACTGAAACAACTTCGAGGACAAAATAGAATCGAATTAGGGTTTTTGAGAGATAATAAAATGAAGTTGAACGGTGAAGAAGATGAAGAAGAAGAGGAGAAAGTGGTTGTTGGATACGCCTTAACATCAAAGAAGAAGAAAAGCTTTCTAAAACCAAACTTTATTGCCCTTGCAAGGTATTTCTATTTCTGCACCATATTCATCTTTCATTTTCATTTCATCTGCATTTTCCACATTTAATCTATCACTATAGTATATGGAACTCTGCAACTGTTTTTCTCTAATTCAATTTCTTTATTTCTTAATACTAATGTAATTGTAATATATCAGTCGTAAACAAAATGTAATATTTTTCTGATATCTTTGACATTGATTTATTTTTGTTTTGATATAACCATATCTTTGTCATTCTAATTTATTTATACCAGAATATTCCACCTTATATGCCCTTTGCTTCAAAATTCAAGGTCAAATCTTAGTTACTTCCTTTATTCTCTGTGTAATGTAAATTAATTAATTTATCAATTAATGCTTATCCGGAGTGTCAATTTACATTCTTGTCCATACATTTTCCTCTTTCCTTTCTGCATTTACCTTTTTACTTTACATTTAGTTTCTGTAAAACAAGTTTGAAAGTTACTCCTCATTACAATTGTTTTCAATTTGGTCCTTGCAAAATATAGGGATTAAATTGAAAAAATATTATACTCTTAGTTCTGTATAGGGCAAATTATTTTTTAGTTTGGTCCACATTTAACATCACAGTGACTGTCCCTGTGTTGCATATGTAGTATATTTTTGTTTTTGAATTTAAAATTTTTTTGTTGATGAACTATTTTAGGACCTTCAATACTGATTCTTAAGTGTTGTCATGTGTACTGCAGGAATAAGGGGATATTTTTTGTTGCTATTGATTTAAACAAGCCGATGTTAGAACAAGGTCCGTTTGATGTTGTCTTGCATAAGGTTTGTGAGATTTCTTTCGTTGTTTTCTTGCTGTCATCGATGGATAAAAATCATTACATGTGTGTGTTTTCTACTTTTGATTTATGGTTATGCCACATTTGTGGTTGATGGACTTACTTTCTTAAGAAATATTGTTTCTATGCTATCTGTGTCACGCTATCTGACATTTCTATTTGTTATTCCCAGTTGCCAGGAAAAGAGTGGCGTGAGATTATCGAGGTTTGTGAACTCTGAATACCTCCACCTCCACCCACTTTCTATTGTACTAGAAATCATGTCTTGTTGTTTTGAATTTTTTATGCATCAAATCAGTGGCATCTGCCAATGCTGTGAATTAAGTTTGAAACGGTGGTGAATGGCTGGATAATCTAGTTTGCTGGATTCTTAGAATTAGCTTTTTATCTTATGGCGTAACTTGGAGAGTTTATGCTGTCCTCATCATGAATCATGATCGGATAGTTGAAATTAGTCTTTCAAGTATTCCATCAACTGAGGATTATTCATGTGATTAATCTAAATCACATCAATAGGCTGTGGACTTCGTTGTCAGTAGAAAAAAATATTATCTCCTTAGACTTATTAGAGAAGACTAGAAGAGCAATGCTGCCGATTCCATAGGTTGATATTTCCCTGATTTAGGACTATCCGACTTGGAAAATTAATTTATTATCAGAAGTATAAGCACAGCATAAAGGAATGAAAATCAGGAAAATATCACAACACGAGACATTCTTGATCTCATTAGGAGTCAAATAGTAATTCTATTTAACTTTTGATCTTCTTTCTCTTTGATGATTAATCATGCTTCTATTACTTGGCATTTCTGTGTCTTTGTATTAATAATATTTTCTTTACTATATCAGAATGGGGATACATAATTTCCAAAGGGGTGAAATATGACGCAGTGTTGTTAAATAGCAGCATTGTGTCCTTGTGAGCTTAGCTCAGTTGGTATGAACAATGCATAAAATATGCAAGGTCCGGGGTTCGAATCCCGGCAACCACAAAAAAAAAATAGCGGCATTGTAGCGTAATAAATATAGTGGAATTTGCACAAATTTCTATTCTTATGTGATACACTGGTATTTCATACAAAATATTGTCAAATAGCAGCACTGTAGCACACTGTTGCATAGGGAATTTTGAACAAACCACCACTTTCTGCGATCCACGATTGACAACACTGATATGAAGACAACTGTAATATTGACAATGGCAAACTTGGTCCATTGTCTCAAGATTGAGAACAAACAGCTTTTTTCTTTGATACGGTATTTTCCATATTTACTAAAATATTATGGAAAAGTTATAATTCTTTTGGAATTATTGTTCTGCCCGCAGTCCTGCCTCCTTTGTAGCTAAAGAATGAGGCATAAAAAATGGGCATCACAGTGCCATAAGCTGTCCAGTGTTCACCATGATGGGGGGGTCGGACCCATTGTAGATCTATGTAAGCAGCCTTCTCCTGTATTTGTGACCTCTTCGTCCCACAACAGAAACTTTAACTGGTACGCCAGGGCTGTTCAAATATAGAACGGAACTATCAACACCAAGTTTCTTGAAGTACATGGCTTCCTATAATCGTCGTTTATAGTCATATAATTTCTTGCATTCCTAATAGATATAATGACATCAGCCTGAAAGGAGCAAATATTAGAGAGTTCTGACAAATGGTTTAGTTTTGAAATATGTGAGAAGTTTTTGGTTAACTCTTTTGCAATTGACTCAAATAAATTTAGTCATTTTTTTCCTTTCACGAGCCAAAAAATAAAAAATATTGCTCGGTAGTCTTTTGAGATTACAGCTTTGCCATATTGGATGGGGCTGGTGATTATTTGAGTAGTCTGTGAATTTTGTAATGGGTCATTATTTGAGTAGTCTGTGAATTTTGCATTTGGATGGGGCTGGTGATTTTACCTACAAACTTGTCTGTTTATGTTTGAAGGATTACAGGCATAAACATCCCGAAGTAACCATCCTTGACCCTCCAGATGCAATTCAGCACTTGCTCAATCGACAATCCATGCTACAAAATGTGGCAGAGCTAAACTTATCTGACTGCCATGGTAATTTATTTACTACATACTAATTTAATTTACTAAATAGATGAAAACAGAAGAACACTTGACCTGAAATATAAAAACAAGTTATTTTTCAATTTGAAGTGTTTTCATCTGCACAACATTAGGTTTTTCATTACTCGTTGCCGTTTGTGTTATTTATCAACTTTTGATTTTTAGGAAAGGTTGGTGTTCCACAACAGTTGGTTATCACTAAAAACGCATCTGCATCTACTATCCCCTATGAAGTCACTAAGGCTGGAATGAAGTTACCATTAGGTATTTATTTTATTTTATTTTCTCCAAGGTCCTTACTTTCACTTGAGGAATAGATCTGATATCAGTACTTTTCTTTTGTAGCCATGTATTATCTGTGTGCATTTTAATTACTCTCTTGATTGCACTTGTTATATATCGGTCAGATAATTTGCTTTGATGATTGTTACTCTCTTGTGGTGTCTACATATCGTTAAATATTCACAAATTCTGATTTTCATTTTCAGTTGCAAAACCATTAGTTGTGGATGGGAGTGCGAAGTCACATGAATTGTGCATTGCTTATGATGAACTGTCACTTTTGAAGCTTGAACCACCACTTGTTCTTCAAGAGTTTGTCAATCATGGTTTGTTAACTGATTCATAGACCTTAATCTTTTTGTGTTCTTCTATTTACTTTTGTTTCTTAATATTTCTCTGTTTGGGGAGGTGGGGTTACACTGCAGGTGGTCTTCTCTTTAAGATTTATATTGTTGGCGAAACTATAAAGGTTGTGAGGCGTTTCTCTCTACCTAATGTCAGTAAACATGAATTACTGGATGTTGATGGTTTATTCCGATTTCCAAGAGTTTCATGTGCAGCAGCTTCTGCAGATGAAGCTGATTTGGATCCAAATATTGCGGGTGAAGCTCATGTTCTCTCTATCTCTGTCTCTAAAAATAACCAGACGAAAATGAAGACTACTTTTTTTATTTTTTTATTTATATTTAGTATCTAACTAGTTGTCACTTACTGTGACACTGTTGTTACAGAACATCCACCAAAACCTTTATTGGAGAGGCTTGCAAGGGACCTCCGTTGTAGACTGGTATGCTTACTTAATATTTATAACCATTCCTCAAATCAAGACAGACATCATTATACTAAATTTAAATTCCATCACACCTCTAGGGACTCCGCTTGTTCAACATTGATATGATACGGGAACATGGGACAAAGGATGTGTTTTATGTCATTGATATCAATTACTTTCCAGGCAAGTACAATTTATGTCATTGATTATTTTTTGTGTATCAAAGTTTAAGTTTTTTTGTAGCAAATCAATTATTCCATTTCCGGGCAATGCATATGTTCAATTTGCCGCTGTGCCAAAGTTGTTGAACGGCTTTCTCTTTAACCCTCTGCAGGGTATGGAAAAATGCCAGAGTATGAACACATATTTATAGATTTCCTACTTAGCCTTGTGAAGAATAAGTGTAAGAAGAAGGATGGTACTTAAACTAAGGGAAGTGTATAGATTGATCCATTCAGCATTCTATCCTTGGCTTAGCAGTGGTTACTTTCTTGATAGTCAGTAACATGTTAATTCCAAAAAATAAAATAAAAATAGTAATGTCACTGAAGCCTCTTGAAAATGTGTTAAATGGGTTCTCAAGGCTGTCTGTTCCCTTTCTCCCTCACTCGCCCACTGATCAAAATGCCTTTGTTGCAACTTGTAAGCTATATGTTTATCAACATTAGTGGACAACTTTCATTGCTGCTAAATAATTATGTGTTTGTTAATTCTTCTCATTTGTTCAATCTATTTTTCCAATTTGTTATTTTCGTTCCATTGTCTAGTCCAGTAATAAACTTCAAAGCAAGTGGGAAAAAGCGTGTGCTGCATGTTCTCTAGACTATGATTTAGCTTCTCTTTTTTCCTTTATCCTAATTTTGAGGGTAGAATTTTGCACATGTTCTTTGGCTCTTGGGACCTGTTTGAAGGTCAAGATGAGAGACCATATACGATAAACCACCATATCTTTTCTCAATCTAGTATTTGACAAACCAACTCATCTTCAATTTCATTGTTTCCTTCTCTCTCATTTTGCTAAGTTGATTGTTTGTTAACCACGAATGTTACATCATATGATTAAAAATAAAAGTTCATATTTGGATTCATGAGGTGAAAGTTTTTTTTTTTTTTTGGGTATAATCTGCTATATTCAAGTCTTCAACCAAATTTCTACACTAGGTCAGGCTAAGAATCTTGTTTATCAAATTCAATCCATTTTACATATGTTAATATATGATATTAATTGTAAACTTCAAATTTATACTGTAAAAAATCGAAATGAAAAAAAAAGTTTGTATACTTAATTGTGAACTTAATTTTATTTTTTTAAAATTTACTCGTCCCAGTCTTATGTTATTCTTTTTTTTTCCTGGGGTCAAAATCTTATGTTATAAACGTTTTAATGAAATTCCATAGTTTTTCTCTCTGATACCCTTGTCTGCGGTCATCGCTCACCATCACCACTTCCATGTTCCAACCATATCATTAAAAAAATTATGTTCGGCAAACAACTAAAAAAATGTGATAACATAAATCAGCTTTTCTCATGAAATCAGGGAGGAGGTTGTCGATTCTAAACAAGAACTGTTGCCATGCCTAGTCTCATGTGACAACATAAGTTCAAAACGTTACCATGTCATTACTATGTCGTAGCTCGTAACTCGATGTCCGTCTACTATTAATATTATCATTCATTAATGGTATTGGAAATATAAATAAAAGAATTGAAAGAAAGAGTCATAAATAGTTAAGGGTATAAAAGGAAACATAACATTAATGTTTCATTGGTATTGTAAAGCCACTTACAATTTGAGACTGAAGGAGTATATTACAATTGAGAATGCTTAAATGAAAACACCATATTTACAAAAATTACTCGTTAAAAAGTAATCTGAACTACATGGACCAAGCATGTGCCAGTGCTACGCTTTAAATTTTTTTGATAGCAACAAATGCCTATACATACATATATAGTTAATACACATATACACAATTTAAAGATTGGAGGGACATAGACCCTCTGTTAAAATGTAGCCTGAACTACAAGGACCAACAATGTACACTGCAGCAAATAGCTGTACATATTCACATTAGAAGATGCCAGGGAAAGAAGACAATGTAGGATCCACAGCAAGTCTTCACTGCGAACATATTATATACAATATTTACAGCTCCCTTGACATTTACCAGAAAGGACACCACCTGAAACAGAAAAGTAGTAATATAGGAAGCCATAATTGGCTGGCAGACACGACATCCGTTGTCTCGTCAAATAAAAAAGCAAAGGTTTCCATTTCATCTAAAAGATCAAACATATAGGAGGCAGAGAAGGAAGGTTGCTAAGCCGATTTTGTTTGAATAAAGAATTTATAGTCACTCCCATGTATCTAAAAATCAGTCAATCCACGTGAATTATAATTGATTTTAACTCGAAAAAAACTAATTACAGGAGTTAAGAGATCATACCCAACATAATTTTGACACAAATTTTCATGTGAGGTAGCATGGGAAATCAATTTCTGTACTTGCAATTTCACAGATAAAGCATGATCAATTTCACGAGCATCTCCCGCACCTAAGCTGTTATGGTCAACCGCATTCTGAAGGGAGGTGTTTAATACTGAAGAGCAAGTCGAAAAATCCCGTCCTGTAAGCTTATTACTCATGCGAGCCATGACAACCACAGCACGCTCATTTAGCACCTCATTAGCATCACCGAGTTGGTTAACAGCCTATATGTGCAAGTAGATATAATGAGCACCAAAAAATCAAAAGAAAGCAACAAAGTAATACAGGATGTATATACCTGAAGAATTTCCCTTTCACGGACACCACGCTGAGGGTGAGGAAGCTCCCTATTTGCACCAGATTCGTCACTAGTTACAACAGGAGGGACATGATTGCTATTAAGCATAGACATTTGTGGAACTTCATTGAAGTTGAAAAGACGCCAATTTATGAGAGGATCATGCACAAAGGCCTGAATGTAAGAACATATCATCAATTATTAATTCAAATATTTTGAAAGCTAACAAGCAAAAACTACAGATTGTTTGGAATAAAAACACCGTTCTGAGTCCCAAATTTATGAAATTGTAGATCTCAGTTACCAAACACAGTTGTTTTTAATACATAAAACAAATTTTTCTTAACTGTTAATCTTGCCCTAGTAACTATCCGATACCCTTACAAAAGTAACGAAGCAAATCACCACAGAACATTAAAAAGAAGTTTTTTTTTTTCACAATCAGTTATGTGTACAAGGACAAAAATTTAGACATACTTTGCTTCTTGATCAAACCAACAATCGTGTCTAATATATAAAGAGTATAAAATAATATCCATGTCAATCACCCACCCACAATCTGAACCCTACATAACTTGATATCCACATGAAACCAATACCTAATTAATCATCTTAGATTAAGTCCCAGTATTGAGTTAACACCGACAATTTCCGTAATTTTTAAAAAATAATCAGTCAATTAATTACTATGAAGATGGTAATGTTTTGGTTTAGGAAAGAGGTATAAAGGATGGATGGAAGAAGTATTTCCACAACTTATTTAATGAAGGATATGAGATCTTACTAAACTCAAATAGGCTAGACGTTAGACTGGAGGACCGAAGCTATAACTAGTTATGGATGAGTATTGGCAAGGCAGTTGGGTCTGACAACATAACTATTGAAGTGTGAAAAAGTCTTGGAGATAGAGGCTTTTGGTAGCTCACAAAACTTTTTAATGAAATTATGAGGTTAAAATGAACGTCAGCTGAGTGGATAAGGCTTGGTTGCTGTTGCAGTCAATTAATTACTATCTGGCACCCATATTAGCAAAACTAAAATAAATATTGCAAAAATCCAAGAGTTCTACCATAAGTTGTAGCACTGGAAACTAAATCTACACCTCAAAGCCATCAACTAATTAATAAATTATAAATTTGAGATTTAGAAGAAGTCAAAACAATCAAAGATAGGGAACTTTTAATTGTAGAAAAAGGGAAATGCTTTATAGAACAAAGTATAAGTTCGCGGAAATCCACGACACACCAATAAAACTGATCCTGTATTGTTGGTAACCGCCTGAATGGTAAGTGGGATCAATTATTATTTTTTTGTTATCAAAGCCTTTTCAAATTCAGGATACATTCGCGAGATTTTTCTCGCAATGCATAGCATTGCCGATAGAAAAATATAGTTCTGTTTTAGATTCTATTTCTTTTCAGGCATTAAATTTGGTTCATGATATACCAATGTAAACTTGGATTGTCGCGTTAACTAGGACAAAAATTTCGGTTTAATGTCTGAAATGTGTAGCATCACTAACCAAATAATATATTTACCGATTAATTTTAGAATCTGATGTTTAATAATCATTTTGAATTTCTGATATATGGCAATAAGAGGGGGGAGGGGAAACTATCTTTCTTTACCTCCATCATCGCCATAACACTATCTTTATTTGTTCGCAAAACTTGCATAACATTTTCACAAGTTGAGCGGAAGTTTCCTTCAATACCACTAACTTCCATGGCTTTCACAAGCATTCTTGTCAAACGAAACGGAACCTGAATAGAAACATTAAAAAGTAAGCTGCAATTAGAATTCATATTCCCTAATAATTAAAAAAAAAAGGTTCTTGGACATACCTTCTCCGGGAACTTCTCACGATTCATTGATGCTTCAAAACAGTCTCCAAAATCTATGTGCAAAATCTTCCCGCTGCAGAACATTGGGAATATTAGAATCTAAAACCAAGTTTATGGCAATCTCACTAAGTTTCTTTATCACGGCCTACCTAAACCTGTGCAGCATAAGATTGCTAGGATGGCGATCACCCAACCCAAGCAGGTAGCCAACCTGTCAAAACCAGACCATTAGTCTAACTCATACAGTAAATAATAATATAGTAAATGAAGTATAATAATAACCAACAACAAAGGAAAATATAATTGTAGTTGACAACTTAGTATTGACGGCATTATTGCCGGGCAAACATATGCAAAGTGTCAAAAAATGGATAAAAGTTCATACCCCAAATTGGAAATTGCAATGGAATATATATTGTCGAAAAGGGACTCCTATTTAAGATTTTTAAAATTAATCAACTTCGATGGTAGGAAACTCGCACATATACACTAAGGTCGTATCCACTAACAATAGTAAGATTTCCTGTTTCGAAAGAAGTAAGCTCATATCCAACATCGTCAAACTCGGGTTTATGTAAACTCATAGAGGAGCAAATTTTATATGGTCAAGACACCAAATGAAAAAAAAAATATATTAAAAGAGAAATAATTTAGTCACATCATTTTCTATTTTAACTTTTCTCATTTCTGTGTGTGCCAAATATTTTTCATTTGGGATTGGGGCCAAGCAAGTATTTCTCCGCATAGAGCCCCCATAGAATCAACTTCTAAGGTTGTCAGAGCTGACCTAATATAAGAATAGCATTAAAAAATAGCCTAAAAATGTTATATGTACATGCATATATAGATATTATATATAACACCATTGACACTCAATTCAATAAAAAGAATATCAAATTTTTACATTTATTAAAATTTAAAAGAATTTTAAGATTATTTTTCCCTGATTTTAAATTTGTTATTTAAATTTATGATTAATATCTGGGAAGTTATTTGCTTTTTATAAATATTATACATGGTGTTAGTAATTTTATTTAAACAAAGGTTTCAATTAAACCGTTGGAAGAAAAAAAAAACTTCAATTTAAAAATGTCTAAAAATAATTAGGTTGTATATTTTTGGTGAAGAATATAAAACTTCAGGCTAACTATTTGCAATCATTGTATTTGGCTCATTGCAGTGTTTTGCACCCCACACTGTGCCAAGTTTTCCCTGTTGGAAGACGTCACGGTCCCTTGACATCCATTTTAACTGTCGTTGACTGTTGTGATCATTGCTGCTACCGATCTACCCCTGGCCACTACAGCCAAAGGATCGCCACTTCCAAATTTGCTAGAACCCGAAAGAACATCACCAATGGCCTTGGGTACGCCCTCTCACGCCACCACCTCTCCGAAGCTTTATACTAATGCTGATTATGTAGGCCCAATTACTGACCGAAGATCCGCTATAGGGCATTGTATGCTTCTCGCAGGAAACTTTGTAACTTCAGTAGTATAAAGCAAAATGATGTGATTTGTTCTAGTGTTGAAGCCTATGTCAACCCCAAAACAGGGATAGCGTGGTGCAGGATGGCCACTATTCGATATTCTTAGGAATTATTAGAGTTAAAAATAATAAACACATAATTTTAAAAAAAACGATACAAATTACTCAAAATTCATGAAATACCAACAAAATCCAATGAAACAAAATTACACACAAAAACTAAATTATCAAGGTTAAAGTGTACTTTAGACCCCCTAACTTTCCCAATCTTGCGATTTTGGCCCCCAATTAAAAAAATGACAATTGTGGCCCCCTACGTTTAGCCCCTTTTGCAAAAGTGGCCCTTTCCTTCGATGTTGACCAAGTCAACGCATATGTGGCACCTCGCTTAAATGAGTTGGATGCCGCGTGTGTATTTTTCAAATAAAAATAAAATAAGAAAAGGCATATTTTTATAAATGGAATTGATTAAATAAAAAAAAGGAAAGAGACACGTGAGTTGTGCAAGATCTGGGAAAACACCTTATCTTCATCAATTGTTTGTTCTTCCCCAAAACCCAGATCTGCAAAACACTGCACATCAAAAAGTATCCCAAATCCCTCTCCCCCTTCTTCAAGACATTCAATTCCAATTCAAATTTCCCATACTTCAAAATATCTTGCATAATCTTTTGATCATGACTGAATGAAACAGATTGAGGCGGATAGGCATTTCATCAAAGAGAAGTTCGAATGCAGTTTATCTTCACCAAGGGATTAAGCTACCCAGTTTTAGAAAATAGTGTCCAAGCTAGGATAAATAATACCAATTCAATGGGGGGAATGTTGGAAATTAAAACATTATACATTGGCAGGTAGAAATGAGAAAACTTGAGCATAGCAAGGACATACCATGCTCATAACTGCCAAACTTCTGGTGTAATTTGTCCTCCTCTCGAGCCATACCTCAGAAGTTCGACTTTTCAACCAAAGCACCTAGGAGCAGGAAAGTTGTGAAACATTAGATGTCATAGAACATCATGTGTGAAGTGAAATTTGTGCAAACATCACATACCTTTGCTAGGTCATTTCCTTCAGAACTGCTCAAACCATGTTCAAACACCTCCACTTTATTTATAAGAGGCAAATGATCATAATCAGGTGCAAAACTGAGCATGCATTTGTGTTCGTGATTCAAGATGACCTGTACAACCAAGTAAAATAATTCGGGCAACTTAGATCATGGAGAATTATCATTTGAGTTCAGAAACCTTTATTTGTAAGTGAATGAAACCAGGACTAAAGCTGACCTTTCTAGCATCTCTGAACTCCCGGATAAGTTGATGTAAAGTGTCACAATTCGGGACCCATTCAATTAAACCACTGTTTGGAGATAACGGGATTACAGCATATCGTTCAATAGAGAGATCTTTCTCAGCTGTTTTTGGAGAATTCTCAAGCAGAGTATTCACCAAACCAAAAAGCTAGCAAAAATAATGATAGGATTGTCAAGATAAATGCATCTAGAGAAAAATTCGCCAGATATAATTGATATACAAACTGCATACTCAAAGAAAACTAATAGAAGGGACGACATACCTGCATAACTCGTTCATCCTGGCGTAAATCCTCGTGCCCCTTCAATAAGAAGGCATAATCATCACCATCACTCCCATGAATAGTTAATTTCCTGGGCCGTTGCTTAGATGGTATGACATCAAGCTGGCGTGCAAATGATGCAATAGTAACCACTGGTACATCTGAAATAAGGATATACATGTTATTGGAATATATTTACATATTTATGTAGTGTTGTAAATAATGTATATTTGTAATAATTTATAATAATTGTACTTGACTCATTAACCAGGCTGAATTAAGTTTAGATTAGTCTATTTAAACGAATTAATGCATGTACTCTGAGTACATTAGAAGTATTTCTAATGAAGAAATCAGAGGAGGAGTCCCTCAGTTAGCTTAAACAATCGACAGGTGTCCCATAGGAGTGAGTTATAACTAATATGTACTGTTAGATTGTTGAAATTGGTCCTAACTCATCCTTACAAAATCGGCTTGTAAGGTGAGGAGTGCCTCTTTTTATAAGATTCTTATCAAGAGTCATATCTTTCCAACGTGGGACTTGGGTTTTTCCCAATACACCCCCGCAGAGCCTTTCAATTCAGGCTACCTACCTATCCATGCACCAAGCCCAATAGTGCTAGGCGTGAGAAGGTGTATTGGGGAAAACCCAAGTCCCGCATCGGAAAGATATGACTCTTGATAAGAGTTGATACATGCACCAAGCCCAATGGTACTCTTGATAAGATTTTATACATGCACCAAGCCCAATGGTGTTGGGCATGAGGAGGTGTATTGGGAAAAACCCAAGTCCCACATTGGATAGATAGGACTCTTGATAAGAGTTTATATAAAGAGGAGGCACTCCTAACCTTACATGTCGGTTTTGTAAGGATGAGTAAGGCCCAAATTTCAACATAGATTACCAACCTGTACACCAGATCGTACACTCCTTTTTCGATAAAATAAACTCAAAATATGTTTTCAGAACAACTTAGATTGATCTCATTTACGTTTCTTTACAATGGTTTTGGAGTAGTGTTGAGTAGCTGTAGAGAAGCAAAGATACTTTAATGAACTGTATATGCAGTCGGTAGTTAACATAATGCTTAGACAGCTGTAACTAACTGTAAAGATCTTTTAGTTATGTTGAACCTGGAGTCACCATATATAAGGAGTTGTGCTCTTTCAGATTAAGATATTCATAATCACACTTATTGATTTCAATTTTCTACCATATATAAATGTAATACATAGAAATCTAATGTTTAGCAGACTAAATATCTAAGTATAATCTAACATCAAGAGAAATTTTGAGGAAGATGAGTGGAGAAAAAACACAGGGAAATATGCAAATTTCCTCTGCTTCAAAAATTGGACAACTGTGTCAATTGATGTGTGATCCATGTGATAGTTCCCTCATCAAGAAGACAAAAAACAATAATTCATTAAACAACTCACTCTTTCCATTTTATCTATCTAGTTACCTCTCTCATCTAGAGAGATACACTCGATTCTTCTAATTTCAATGGTTAAAAAAGCATTACACTAATTATAATTTTCTAAGGTACCATCGCTCAATTTTTCCCCATCCAAACAGTAAAACAAATCATCTCGTTTTCTCTGTTTTATCTTTGTTGGAAATTCCGCCTTTATTGTGGTTCATCCCTAGTCGCCTAATTGCGATATTTGGCTTGCCATGTGTTTGCTTTGAGGGGGGAATCCCACATCGGATATATAGGACTCTTGATAAGAGTTTATAAAGAGGAAGCACTCCCAACCTTACAAGCCCGGTTTTGTAAGCGTGAGTTAGGTCCCGAATTTCAACAATCTTCTCCCCATTTCATTTTTTCTACCGCTTCAAAATGGAGCATAAATATTGTGTAATATTATAACATGAAGGAAATAGTAAAACTAATTTACCAGCGCGGTATGTCCCAGGAACAGCAAGCTCTAAATTTCGGCATTCTAGCAATTCTGGAGAAACAGTCTACAAAATTTAAACAAAATCTAAGTCCCGTAACAATGACAAAAATAAATTGAATGAATGAATGACGAAGCATAACTATTACCTCCAAGTCTAATGTAGCAAGACTTTGAAGTTGCTTATCTATCTTTCTGAACACATGATAATAGATATCCCATGCCTGATAAAGAAATAAATAAAAATTATTTCTGGAAAGGGAAAAATGACATTAAACAGATTGCAGCAATCACCAATTGCACAGAAGTTACTAGCATTGTGTTAGAGATAAAATAAAAACCATTCATGCTATTTCACCTAACAGTTTAACCTCTAATCATATTTGATTTACAACATCATGCATATATGCAAATTTTCTGTTATTTAGTGCCAGCATTATAAGTAAGCTATACTTGAATATGAATATTTACAATCAATTTACAAGGAATTGCATACACACATGTATTTACAACAACTTCACAGTGTGTTCAAATTATTAGAGTACTAGTGTGTAAGTCTTAAGTATAGTTACATTAGTCTCTTAAGATTAGTCTAATGAGTTTAGTCTCTTAAGTACATTCCTGTACTCTATATATACCTGTATTGAACTGTTCAGAACATAATGAATAATCTCTCTCTCTCTCTCATCTTTCTCTCACCTCTAACCGTTTTCTGTTACAAACTCCATTGATGAAGCTTAGAGCTTCTAACACAAATGATCCAGGGATTTTCATAACAAGTAATTTGGCACAATTTTACAAGTCCAAACTTTCATACCTGAGTAAGCTCGGCATCTTTCCCAGTTCTCCTATAATTCATAGAGCATTCGTAAGCCTCTAATAATTCCTGTCGATAGGCCTACAATAACAAGAAAGTAGAGAGAACCGTTTTATTAAAAATAATGTGAGTTGATAAATTCAAGGTAAAAAACTATGCAATACAACTAAAGTTTCAAAGACTAACATTATTATGGCTTATCTATACCAATATATTAAGACAATTCAAAACTTAACTGCCTGTTAACTACTTTTTGGTGGGACCTTTTTCTTAGACATTTTTACCCTTAACAGCTCAGTCTTTTTCAAATTTCAATTTAAACTTAATCCGCGCCATAATCATAGGAAGCTTGAAAACTAATTACCTTTTGTTTAGATTCAATAACAAATTTTTCATTAACATAATTTTTCAAAAAAAAAATTAAAAACATATAAATTGAATATTCAAAGTAAAATTTAATAGGTTTAGATGATATAGATGGATACTATAAAACAATATATATAAATGAATTAAATTAAAGTAGATATTATAGAATAAAAAATGTGGATAAACTGGCATGTTAGTGCCCGTCTTTCCACAAGTTATAATAACTGATGAAGGATAATAATTATACAACCTCAATAAAAATTCTCTCCTTTATGGTAGCATTGTTTTTCATTGCACCTTCTTCAAGCATTTCATGCAATGGCTCCAAGACCTTTAGCATCCCTTCGATATTATGTTCGCCGAAATAAAGACGGCTGGCTTCTTCCAGTCCTTCATGCCATAGTTCGTGCCAAAGAATAGCAACTCTGATAAGTTCTTTTGATACAAGTTGGGCCTGTAGATAAAACCATCTTGTGGTTAAAAAGGTAGAATCTGACAAAAATAACGTTAATATAGATATAGATAACTATCAAACCTGATCCACAAGCACACCACTATGCTTCCGAACTTTGTCCACAACTTCCTGAGCTGCAGCTTTCCGCAAGTTGCTTATTGATTTACAGGCCACAAGCAAAGGATACATGAGAGCCTGAAGAAGACATAAAACCCAAAAGTATAAAATTAATGCAAAATTGGCATACAAATCATTAACACGGGCAACAAAACAATAAGAAGCAATGTGTAAGTCATTAAAGTGTTGCCCCTAGGTCCCCTGCAATAACATAATAAATATATCAACCAGCAACATTAACAATAAATGCAAACTGAGCAGAATACAAAAACCTACATGAAGCATATGGAAAGAAGGTTATGGCTTAATGGTCATGTGTACAAGGACCACCTCTTAATAGATGGGGGAGAAGATTGGTCGCCTCATATGAAAATATGTTTGGAGTCAGGCTAAAGTGCAGTTTACTAACAATACCCAGTGCCTCTCTGGAGTTTGATAGTACTATTTTTACCCATTTTTGCAAGGCTCATGCTGCACACTATGATTTTAATGAGTATCTCCTACCTCCTGTTGCAAGGGACAAATGATACATAAAAAGGAACGTAAGCAACACAAAACCTACTTTATACACCTTGCCCTTTTTGGTTTGCTTCCGACTTGTACTCTGCTACCTGAAATCAGAACCTAGTGTGTACTATTGTCCTAACTATATTTTCTACCTTTATCCAGATTTCAGCTAAGCCTACAATTCATCCCCTGTTGCACTTCCTCTTGGGTCACCCTGACCTTGTATCTCATAACAACAATCAAGGTTGCTATGTGGGAGGCCCATCGCCCTCCAAGCCACTTCTCAACTGTGATCATAACTATCGGCTCAAAAATACAACAAATGGAACCCAGGCTACTCAGTCTGACATACCAATACCATAGATTCTCCTAAAGTCTCTCCGACTAATTATGATTACTTTCGTTAGTGTTTTGAGAAATGTCGGTACTCCGCATATACCAGTTCGTTTCCATACACTCGTAATTTATTTCATTGCATATAACAGTTACTTCCCTTAGTCCCAAGGTTCTTGATCTCGCTGTCTGGCCATGCCTTTGGTGATAAGACTTGTTTCTCCTCTCTTTCTACATTTTTTTTATTTACGTACCTCTAGCTAATGGTTCCCAAACCTAGTCTCAAGGTCCCATCCTTTGATTTCCCTTCCCTATTAGTTGACTTTGTCCTTTATGTTTTTGGGTGTCTCTTTAATTTACTTTATTAGTCGATTAACTTGTTCTCCTAAGAGTTCAATTACCTTCGACAAAAGAAATTGTTGCTTGGAAGAACATAGTTAGGGACAGCCGATTGATGCTGGATATGAGTCTCATAGCCTTTACCATACACACTTAATTGGTCCATCTTGGTATTCCTAAACCTCAGAAAACGGTGCCAGACCTCTCCAAGTTATCTAGTTTGCACTACAGCAACACACTCGCAGTTAGTTTGCCGATCAAGTCAGTAAATGAGTTTCATCCCGTTTTACTTTAGTTTACTCTAATGTCTTGTTTTGTAGAGGTTGAGCTAGGCCCAACCCAAATTCTAAGACTTCTATTGAATAATACGCGTTATATTCTGCAGCAAAAAAAGTATCATACTACTTATCATACAATTCCTGATATACTATATATTTTCAGCAAAAGAAGGAGCAAACACATGGTGGAATTAAGCAACTCTCTTACTTCTATAAAGTCTTATTTAAGAAAGATAAAATAAAAATAACAAAAAACTGTAATCCTTCTGCAAGTTATGAAAATCATATCAGGTCTCACAAGAAAACAAGTCTCTCCAACATCCGCGTAGTCTACTTCTAAAGGAAAAACTACTCTATACCAGTCATATATACCTGTGGATGATTTTGCCCAATTCGAACCAAAAGTGATTGTATCAACTCTCTCACGGCATGGTTATTAGAGTGTATCCTGGCAATGATTTGGGGCAGAACTACTAGCCACGTATTGATATTAACAAGGGAAAATCCTTTCGTTAGGGCCATTTGAACTTCTGCAGTAGCTCCATGGTTGAACCATAGTGTCAAAAGTCGAAGAATATCCTGCAGTTCACCATGCTTAAGAATCAAAGGAAAAGGACTAACATAATTCAATAAGATTATTTGCCAGAAGAGTCCATGTAGAAAGCTCATGTAAAGTATAGTGCAAAAGACAGTTCTCTAAGAATTGCACTGTTAAAGCATTCCTATTTATCAAATACAAAATATATTCAAGACCAAGAAATATAAGCTATTTTACAAATTAGACTATCGAGTAACATATACAACAACAACCAAGCCTTATCCCACTAAGTGGGGTCGGCTACATGGATCAAATGACGCCATAGTGTTCTATCAAAAACCATATTAGGATCCAACTCATTGACCACTATCAAGTAACATATGCCTAACAAAATCTATTATGAAGTCAGAAACATATTATTGGAAAGCAATGTGAAACAAGTGGGAACCCATGGGAGCGCAATGCTATTTCTCATACTGACGGTGCATGGTAAAAATTATGCCCATAAACAGAACTCAAATATAGAAACAAGTCATTCGACTTGAGCTCTAGTTTGCAGCTTCGTTGAAGCATAGCACCAATTAAGAATATAACAAAACTATAAAATGCCAGTGCAAGAATCTTACAAGTTTTGAGTGATCAATGAATTAAAAGAAGCCAAAAAAGCATTGATGAAAAGAAGGAAAAAAAAAACAAACAAATGCTTTAATACTCCTTTGAAAAGTAGACTACTATGTCTTTGAGTCAGGAAATACAAAAACAAGGTAGCAACTCAGCCAAAATTTAATTTTGTTGTCCAAATTGAAGGGATATTTATGTGGATGGTTTCATATTAGAACAATAACAGAAATAGGAGCTTACCTGTAAACTCCCGTCAACACCTTTCGAATTTGCTGCACATGCTATAGAATGAAAGTATCCCGTGACAGCAGCAACAACAAACTGTGCTGCAATGTCAGGGAAACCTCTTAAAGTGTAATGAGACATCACTGCTGTATTGAACAATGCCCATTTATGCCAAGCTTTGGCCCATTTATTTGCATACTGAGTAGCTTTTGTGAATGCATTGAGTATATCTACAAATATAGAAACAAAATTAAAATTTGATGAATATTATTTTCTGTCAAAGGTCTAACTTACAACAACTTAAAACCTTTTATGGACTCATCAACTAGTCCAGGGGAAAGTGACCACTGCCAGGAGCCAAGTTTCAGATAAACACGAGCAAGGAGAGGAACGCTGGGATTCAAACCACTTGTGAAAACCGTTTGTGTAACTGGCTGAATGTTGGGGGCACTTGAAAATTCCATAGCCAAATTCTAGGCAAGATAAAGCAGATGGATGATTGACGATGAATATTCAAGCTCAAGTGCATGTTACACAAGAGGAAAATATGATACCTGTAGCCTACTAAATGCTTCTCTACGCTTTGAATCCTCTCCAAGTGACCATTGGAACTTTAAGTACGCCAGCATTACTTGAGGTGGGCCATGATATTGGACATTTTCGGGAGTTATCTCAGGGTCATACTGAGAACGAAAATAAATTGAGTATGGCACACAAAAGAGAGGTAACATAAGAAAGAAACCATCATAGACCAGGTGCAAAGTACAAACCTGTAGAAGTTTAACTAAAGTAGATCTTGCTTGGCTAATGCGCCCACTTTTTCTGCAAAGAGAAGCAAAATTTAGCCATGTTTCAATGTCTTCAGCTGGTGGCAGCACAAGTGTTCTAACAGCCAAAAGTGCCTGCCAAACCTGCCAAAAAGCATCACAAAGTCAGAGGAAGGAAATTAAAAGCCCAAATTTGTCAGATGTTTAATTACACAGATAAGCATTGTGTTGCAGAAGCAGATAATAAACATCAGTTGTCACAGAAATGAAACTGAATATGGGACATCACAGCCCTCTCCCATTTCAGAGGTTTGTTCCATCTGAAAGGGTTCGAAGATTGAAACCTATAATGTTTCGTTGAATGAAATCTCCGAAAACCAGCAAATATTTATTCTGGCATCTCATAAATACAATCTCGATTTTATCCACAGTTAAACCAGCCGGCTTCAAGCAATTGAGAGAGTTTTTTTTGGTCTTCCAACACCCATCAAACACAGAAACCAATTGCTTGGATTAGCAGCCTCCCAGCACACCATTACACACACACAAAGTCCCCATCTTGCATCAGCTTCATCTCAGTAGCCCACCCCAGTTTCAGCAAATTTCCAGCAGCTCACACCTGCTTTGTGCAGCTTCTTGCTGAGTTTGGCCTCTCCATTTTCTGTCTCAGTATCATTATTTCTCATCCACTTTTTGTTTTGCATTGACATATTGTTACTAGTTATGTTTTAGACTGAATGATAATTGCGGACCTACAGGAGGTCATTAATTAATACCACTCATCAACATAATCTCTCTCGCCATAGTCCCAATATTATGACCTTGGACTAAACAATTTTCATTGTTATCGGTGACTTCACATGGATCCTTATATTACTTCGCTGTGTCACCGATAAATAATGTTTAAGCATGCATATGCAGTTCCATGGGGAAACTGTGTAAATGTTTAAGCATGCATATGCTGTTCCATGGGGAAACTCTGTTTACCTCAACATTGCTCTTGGCTCCTTCTATACGCTGAGTCCACATGTTGCGAATAAGAGCCCGTCGCTCTTCAGCAACTCTATCTCCAATAGGAAGCGTACAGTAATCAATCACCTGGGAGAAGAGAAGATAAGCCCAAGTTATGGTAGTAATGTTACATTAAGTGAATAGTAACAATCAAAGTTAAGACCTCTCAATGCTAACCTCTTCTAGTTCAGATAGTTGCTGAACACGAACCATATTGCTGTAAGCACGCTCATAGCTCTCCAAAACCTGGAGGTGCAAACAAATTGTGAAGGAAATGATTGTGCAGATAAATCAGCTATTTTGGGCATTGTAAAATCTAGGTTTACTTGGTGAGTTGTCATTCCTAGCTTTATTATGGATGTTTTCTTGAATGTGTCATTTACCTTACTGTAGATTTTGTGGTGTTATTTTCTACGGATTTTGGTTTATGTCACCCCATGCGTTTGTGATTTTGCTTATTTAATAATGAGTTGGTGTATTGCAGATGATTGGTAGGCTCTGATGTGTTACACAATCGAGATTTCAGATTCCGATTATGATGACTTTGTATGCCAATCAAATTATATCAAAAATAAATAAAATGGCAACACATGAAAATATTATTTGAATAAATGAATATAATCAGTACAAGGTTTCATTTTCAGCATAAAAGTCAAATTGCGGAAGGGTTATGTACCGACTCAAGGGAAATTCGTCCAAAAAATTTAAGTTATTAGTAGAAGGGCTTGGGAATTTTTTTTGTAAATATCCCTAACTAACATGCAAAGTTGGTTTTTGAATTGAACAATTACATGCATTTTCAAATTGAGATTGAATTAACGTAAGCACATGGAAATGCTTCAAAATGATGTCAAATCTGTATGGTGACTGGGGAATATACAAAATATGGCACAACATGTGACGTAAATGCAAAAATTTCTATATCCCCTTTCCAAAAACAGTGATAAAGGTATCAATTAAACGTTCTTTATATTCAATGATAACACGCTAAATGACTGAGGAATTATGCAAATAAGACTATACAATTGAAGAAATTCAAATTAATAAATAATGCTAAAGATTTAAGCCTGTGGGAATAATTTAACGAAGCACACTCACCAAAGCAGCAAGCTCTGTTGCCAGACATTTTCTAGCTCTTTCAACATACTCACGTGCTTCATCATACTGCCAAATAGATAGGAATCACTGTAAATGAAATTGAAAAAACAAACAAACAAGAGAAGTAGATGTCATCAATGAATTAAATACCTTTCCTCTGCGAACTGATAGAACAGCCCTGAAGAAGGTACCATTACTACTTCCGTCACTACTAGAAGCATTATTTCCCGCGCTTCGAAGTTTTGTTTCATCACCATCATCTAACCGAGACACATATTCTGCCATTTGGTCCCATTCTCCCATGTTCCAAGCAGCATTAGCAGCCTAAACCAAACAACAATAGTCCAATTACAGCCAGTAGAAAATGTCCATCATACATAAACCAAAGTATAAAACCCACCATTGGTGCTATTTCAAGACGAGTTACTGCATCAGCAGGGGTCCAATATTCCTTACATAGATCACTTAACTCTTCCCATCGAGCTAATGCAGCAAGGCATCTCATCCTACCTGCAAAACAAGTTCCTAGCTCACACGTTTTCAAACCAAACAACAAAAATCCTTTCCCACTAGGTGAAGTGAGCTACACCATGGTAGTCAAACTCAGGATCCCGCCAAAAAATCGTTTTAGTATAGAAAGAGTGTAAATCATAGAATCCTAACATGGATTATAAGATCCCACAAGATAGATAAAATTATAAAAATAACTAAAAAAATATAACCTTAACATAATTATCCTAAAAAAACTTATTTTGTTATTGATTTGATCATAGTGATGAGAGTTTGACCTAAACATAAATTATATAATTTTTTTAATAATTTCCACAACGGAATAATAATTGCAAAAAAGAGAGGTTCCAAGTTGGAATATAATTTCTCAATTAAACCCACCAAATCCCGAAAAAAAATGTGTATGTTCGGTGTATCCCTCTTTCCAATCAAAAGTGGGTCGAATTCTGAGTCAAAAACATGTGGAACTGGGTTGTAAAGGCGCTTATCCCAGGTCAAAACGGTTCGATCGGGTCAAAATGTGCTAAACCAGGCCAGAATCGTGTGAAACTGGAATGAGATCCTACAATTTTCCTCTGCACGCTCACCTCTCCTACAATTTTCGTACCGCTCCAACACGGTGGAGGGAGAAAAACGTGAGATCTTAGATCTCACGACAACCATGTGCTACACAGATTAAAAGATGTCATAATATCTCATCAAAAATCTCAATTAAAGATAAACCATTGAAAATTTAAATTATTCTTAAATAGTTCAGCACATAAATAAAATTCCTTGGTCATTTTCTACATTCAAATTTTTTAGCGAACAGCAAAGAAGATATTTTATAGGGTTTTGATAATTATGTAAATAATATATTACGTTAACATGAATATTTAGTATTTAGGATAGACATGATATAATAGTTATTATATCGATAGGGTTGTGATTGTGTATTGATTCCTCAGAGCCAACATAATAGAGTCCCCATGGTGTAGTTTAAAGACAGATTCACACCATATAATGCCTCTTTTTTCCCTCATTCAACATGGAATATAGAGCCTAAAGAGAGACAGCCCTAAAACCGTGTTTATTCAGTGGACCCACCGTCCGGTAAGAAAACTTTTCGTAAAACTGTATTTCAAATCTGATTTTCTCCTTCAGTGGTGTGACCACTTTCCGAAACCGTTTTCACTTGTTTTTCTGGCAGCCACTTTGTTTTCCAGTGACATTTCTTGCACCCACCCACACCAATAAACTCACGACAAAGCCGATCTACCCTAATACCAGCCTAAAAGTCCCCATCACACGTTCTTAAGCAGCACATCTCTCATGTGCGTTCTTCTGAGCAACTATTCGTAGTCGCATGTCTGGAAGCGTCTGGCACGGTAAGGAAAAGTATGAGATACTAGTCAATTTTTGAATGGTTAGTTCAAGACATGGTATGAAAAACTCTACTACTAAGTCGCCTACAGTTTGATAGAGTTTAGCATCTTTGATGGAAATAACTAGGGAAGAATTCCCAAATTACAGAATGAATTGCAGAACTTCAAGGGTCTGCAAATCCCCATATTTGTAGGAAACATCTTAATTCTCCTAGCAATCTACCTAAATGATTGACTAATTAACTAACCAATCTGCCTATGCATTGTCCACACTTCAAGATCAAAATGCATACCGTGCAATAACTTTCACCTCAATTCTCAAAGATTGCAGTATCCCCATACCCATAGATTATCGGATACCATACATGCCAAAATTGGCCCAGGTTGAAGCACATCGAAATAACTCAAAATAAGAAAGTTAGAATGAATGTGAAGTCATGATTACAGACCTAAAGTGGTTTCCAACACAAGTTGTGCACTCGTTACTTGAGACGCCTTTGCAGTATATGCCTTGAGGGCATCATCCCATCGCTGCAGTTTCTCATACCTAATGTATATATACTATAAGTAACTAATAATCTCAATAGCATTCCAGAGATAAAGATCGAACATTACCATGACTCCTTGAGTTGAAATTCTAGATGCTGTTGAGCATAGGTCAATACTCCAACTGCAGCCTATAAAAGTAAATGTTTGATTGTAATGCAGAGTCAGCAAAGTCAAAAATAAGAGAGTAGCAGCCAACTGGTAAGCTTGAAAAGAAATCAATTTTTAAAATAAACCTCGTGTTGGTGTAATTGGTTGTTTATATGAATAAGAGCTTCAACTACAGAAACTGGGTTAGCATCCATCTTGGTAAACCGAGCTCCTTCAAATTCCATTTCTTTATAGTGCAAGGCTTTTGCAAATGCACGACACTGCAGGCCGTACATAAAAGAGTAATATCACATGAAAAAGATAAGGAAAGTCAAGAAAATATCCAGCATAACAGGGTTAAAAAGTTCAAAAGAAAAACATGTGTTGAAGGAGATGCATGCATCACATTCACGCAAACACAAACATACCCAAAGACAATAAATAAAAAGGGACGGACCTTTTCTGCAAGTGCACCAAGAAGACGAATGTCAATAGGAAGAGGTTTCTCATCATGTTCCATGAACTCAGCCTAAAGATACGAGTAACAAAAGCAGGTGAGTGTATATTCCAAAAGTAGAAAATTGTCTGTCTAGTCTCTCTCCATGCATCTTCAAAATCAATATAAATAACTTCAGGGGACTCTCAAACGACTACATGTATCGTTCTTCCTCCAGGTCACATCGATATTGAGGGAAATTCATAATAAAAATATTCTTTAAATTAATTCGTGTCTTTCTTTACTTGATTCCTAGTTGAGCCCTATCAGCCTACTATAGATAGTATTACCATGCATATCAGAGTATATTAGCAACAACCAAAATCGACCAATGTGTGAATCTACTTTTCAAGTTGTCATATCAAAACCATCAAATAGTTGTAAACAGTAACATACAAATGCAGTAATGTTACATATCCTGAAGTAAACTCTCACATTCGGTAATTTTCAAAAAGATATGCCCAGTCGTTATTCTTTAAGGAGAAAATAAAGAAGAAATGGAACACTCACATTTAAGTTTCAATATAATGACAAAGATGAGAATATGTACCAAATTGAGTAGAGTTGCCAAAATTTCCGGAGGAATATGTGGAGATGAAAATGCCATCTCTAGATTCCGAACCATGTGTCTCTGAGTAGCCTCATTGAGCTGTGCCCAACAGCTGACAAATCCAGCTGCAAACAATTCTCTCCCAATAAAAGGCTGTAAAACCCAGTGTAAATGAAAATCAGATAGGAAAACAAAACAACGCACATGCTACAATGAATAATACAAATATCCGATGCAACCTGCAACTGTGCAAGCCTAGCACAGGTTCGTAAGGCTGGAGAAGGAGATTCCTTTAGAAGTTGAATGCTAAAATGCCTCATCCATTCTGCCCAATCTTCCCTTGTACTTCGCTGAGAAGCCTCCCCAGCAGATCGTAATCGACTATCATTAACCTGTATGAAAGTCTTCAGAACATCAATAAAAAAAAAGATCCGAGCTTCTAAGCCACATTGCTTATGGGTCTTGCTAACATGTGCCCTTGGGGGACTTGTTAAGGAATAAAAAAATAGAAACTTTTGTTTCGAAAAAAACACTATTAAACTTTCACAGAATTGAATACACAATTTCAAATACAATGTTTATATATCTGTTTCCTTAACTAGTGTTTTAAGGGCACATGTTAGCAATTAACTTTCTGTATATCTTATTTAAGGATCACATTTACCAACACTCCGAAATCTAGACTAGTTTTGAAGGTATCATCTAACGTGCAGACCTTCATTAAAACAGCAGTGCAAATTAAAACTACATTCCGCAAATGACTTTTTGCCTATCCTCCTTGAGATTTTTTTAAAAAATATTTGTGTCCTCTGAAGCATGGGTACTTGTAAAACGGTGAAGTACCGGTACCGGGTACGCATACGGTACTCGTGGTACTCCATTTTTGCTCATTATTGTATTGTGAGTGAAATTTGTGGCTTTCTCTTATATATTAATATGACAATATACTATTATTTGTGCGTTTGAGTTTCTTTGTTATTGTAACCAACTCTAAATTTTGACTTTTTAAACTTCTGATGTGATTTTTTTGTTGTGAATTGAAGAATTTAATTCTTTCATGTTATATTCTATAACAAAACTTATGATTTTATTGACGTACCCGCACCTTACTTTTTCTAAAATTGCCGTATTCTCGTACCAGAGTACCGTACCCGTGCCTATGCAACATAGTTTGTGTTTATCCTTTGAAGTGGGACCAGCCTAGCACATGATTCTATGATGGTTTATTTTTCCCTTCACAGTTGAATGTTTCTTAAAAGTTAACAGTAAAAGTATTATTCTTTAATGTTTTACTTCCCTTACTATTTTTGGCCCAGCACATGAGTTTCAATATTTACGGTTTTTTAAAACTCTACAGGGGTTAGCTGCCTGGTAAACTTCAACTCCAAGTAACTCTGCTAAAGTGATGCAACTCAAAGTGTCACCACCCACCTTAGAATTTTGGGGTAGGCTAAACCCTTCACCCGTTGCCTGAATTATGCGCCCAAAACAGAGGTTCATGTCACCCATCCCCTGATTAGTGCGCCTAAAACTGAGGCTCTGAACCACCAGTGACAGAAAGATGGAAAATATTATAATTTGGGAGAGAAATAGGAATGAAAAATTAAGGTGGACTTGGAGAATTTCAAGAAAACAGCGGCGAGCATTCAAAGTAGTGCAGTGACATGGACCACCACCGAGCATGGTCTTGGGCTCGAATAACCCAGAACAGAAACAAGCCCATTTCAGCAAATGTCATAGAATAGTGTCCATGCTCGTGCAAAGTCTGCATTCCCAAGCAAGGGAAGTGCAATTGTACTCTACATCTAAACTAGTACTCACATTCAATCCACGTGGGATCAACATTTTGGAGGTCTTAATTATACTCCTCTTTATTACTTGCAGACAGGGAGGGGTAACCTTGGCGCAACTGGTAAAGTTGTTGTCATGTGACTGGAAGGCCACAGGTTCAAGTCCTGGAAACAGCCTCTTGTGTAAAAAACAAGGCTGCGTACAATACACCGAATGGTGGGACCCCTTCCCGGACCCTGCGTATGTGGGAGCTTTAGTGCACCGGGTTGCCCTTTTTTATTACTTGCAGACAGGGTGCAGAGTTTCTCACATCACAAGAACCACAAAAGGTATCATTGATTACCCCTCTGTAATTAATTAAGTTACTGCCGCGGTCAGCTTCTTAATTCAATTAGGATTAGAAGTCTAGTTTAAGAATAAACATTGTTCAGAGCTTAGTTTTTTGGAACATCGTAATAAAAACCATGATGATAATTCAAAGTATCAATTCTTTCTTTTCCCTCTCTATCTGGAAACCCTATAACTTCAATAAAGGGTTAGATTTCAACAACCAACTTTCTTATATCAGTTTAAATTTCCATTTTAAAGCCAATGGAAGTAAACTCGGTGGATATACTCCCGAATGCCCAAAGGCAATAATAGAAGGATAAAATCTTCACAACTCATGACAAGAGCATACCTGATGGCCTTTGAGTTTGTGAGCATCATATCCAGCTTCATAAGGATCTTTCTCCACATCATCTAGTGGATCACTAATAACCTCAACAGGAAGTCGTTGGTTCAGTCTTTGAGTAGCTGTCGTCCCAAGAATTAGCGGCTCACGTCTCTGTAGACGCCCTTCAATTTCCTCAAATTCCTTGTGCTGTTGAAATATATCACTTTTAGAACATTTAAGACGAAGATATAAGACATTAAGGGGGAAAGTATGAAAAAATGAGAGGAAAAAAGTACCCGCAAGTGATATTTCCGAAGAAGTTTGTGTATTGATGGTATAAAAATCTTGAAATCCTCGCCAAGGGCATGAGCCAAACAACAAAGTGCATCAACAGCATCCTTTCGGAGATCATCATTTTTCCTGTAAATTAGAAGTACAATTGATAGACATCACCAAGTCAGGTACCAAAGAACGTAATAGACGATAATTAGAAGAATTGAAGGAGACAAATAAGAAACTTGAATGACATTAGGAATTCTAAAAATAGTATCAACGCCGCTGGTTCAACAGCGGCAAATATCAATTGCATAAATAGGGACGACAAAAATTTCAAAATCCAAGGAAGACAATTATAAGAATGTGAAAACAAAGAAGCAAGAAACAGTCTCAAAAAATAAATCGAGCATCCGGCATGACAAGCAGCTAACATCCTTAAGATAGATAACATGGATTTTATCGGTTAGTCAACAGCTCCAAAATCTATGAAGAAAAGCAACACAAACTTAAAACTCAAGGAAAACTAATGTACAATACGAGATAAAACCATATTCAGCTAGGGATAAGATATCCCCGAGGAAAAAGCCCAAATTATTGATGATTAATCCCTAAATCCTCAATTGCATACCCTCAGTTCTGATTTATTATTGCTTTTAAATTAAAATTAATTATAAATAGTATCTCCCTAAAATGCATCGTTCTCTCTGCATTGTAGAACAAGCTATCAAGAAGTTTTAGCAACTCCTTTAAGCATAACCCATCACTTGATTAAATACTACGATTGAACAAGGCACAGAGAAGCTGCAGCATAAGATAGTTCCACCAATAATTCAGAATGATCTTCTGTATACAGACTTCATGGATCTGCATACCTCTGCTTCACAATGTACTTTGACATAAATCTCCCAATAATCATAATCATCGCTCACATTTAGAAACAAAGATTAACTAATATTAGCCTTAAAGTTTAAACATCGAGTCAAAAGAACTGAAGGGTGAAAGGACCATGTGTTCGACGATATATTTTGAAATTTTAGAATTTGCAGACTCACCCATCCAAAACTAACTTCAACTGATGAACAAGGGAGGATATGTGACCAGTGACCTGGTGGCAAAAGGGAAAAGGATATCAGCTAGAACAATAATTATCAAACATGAAACGCAAAAATATCATGTTAGTAAGCATAAACTAATCCAATTTATAAATAATTCGTAAATAGAAGCAAGCTCGGTAACCAACCTGCACACGAGGGATCAATCTTGTCAAAGTTTTAATTGCAGCACGTCTTATGTCAACTGAGGTATCCACTTTAAACAAACGTATAAGAGCGGGAAGAAGTAGATGCATATGCTCATCCAAAGTCCCTGCATAACCAGGAAGAATATTGTCAGTTTTCCATTTCTAGCAGTGTTATCAAATAGCAGAAGGCGAAAAATAGAACGCCCAAAATCTGTTATGTCAAAGAGCAGATAGTGTTGTAGGCAAATAACAGAAGCCACATAACTGTTAAAATAAGTCAGTTATATACAAACAAACAAAAAAATATACAGTTGCAAAGAAATACAAAAGGGAATGGAGTCGAAGCATAGCTTATATATTGAAAGTACTCGCTGACACGTCGGTTTTTCTATTATGAAAATAGGTCATGTTCGGCACACACGCATAGTTGTTATTGAATTTAATTTGTATACACCGACAGTATAAAATAATTGTATGTGTGCATCCAACCAAATCACACGATGTAGATATTTTGAGATATTGTAGGATCTAACCCAAGAAAGTGGCACTATAGTGTGATTTGATTGAATGCATGGGTAAAAAAGTTTTAGAATGTCAATGTCAAGATGGTATCAGAGCCTATCTAAGATCCATTGGGTCACATGCTATCAGGTAATCGCTATCGGGCCACTAGGGTCATGTTCCAGAAGTCCAATCTCTTCTTTATTCTTTTAAAAGAAGACCCTAAACTTCTTTTTTTTTCTCGCCATTACCGCTACATCAGCTAGCTGAAACTGGAATAGCTGCCGTTATTTGACAACACTGATTTCTAGGCACCACAACCACTTAAGCTATAATTTCATCTTGTACTAGTATAGTAAAATGATGTCACCCCCAGGAAAGTATAAATATAAAACCTTTTTTAACATGAGTGGTGGCACCTTTTTCTTTCTTTTGAATTTCAAGTTTATATATATTTTAAACATTTGTGGGTCACATGCACCATTCGATTAGCAATTTAAACAGAATAGTAACAATGTCTGATTTAAACAATCTAAGTTTAAGAAGCTGATTGATTGAATTGGATATACAAGGGTAAGTTGCACATGATCAAAAGTTGAAGTAGTAGTTTGATTTATAGCACTTGAATAAAAACACACACAATATGCTACAGGAAAGAGAACAAACCACCAAAAACTTCTAGAGTGTGGAGAATATCAAGAACATAAGTGTAGTCATTGCACCGTTCTGCATCACTGATTATCTGTACGCATCTCGGCAGAATAACTGGAAGATATGTCCTAAATTCATCGTTAAGAGCCAAGCAAAGTTGTTCTACCAGGTGAAGTACCTGTAACATTTGAAGGGGAAAAAAACCAAATAATAATATTAAACCACAAGAACAAAGCTCTTGGTTTAATATACCAAAAATAGGGAAGCTGCAACACTAACCGGATAGCCAAGGGCAGGACGAGCTGGGGCTGGAAGAGAGAATGCGGACCAAAATTCTGATACTAAAGAAAGCAAATCTTGCAAATATTTTCGAATGTGCTGCTCAATAACATCATAATTAGGCCAGAGGGAAGAAAAAAACAGTAATCGTACAAAATATTGGATGCATTTTGAAGATTTTAAAATCTACCTGGCGCACAATTGACACCAGAGTCCCAAGCTTCCATGTAATGAAATCCTTCAAACTATCTTCACATGTACGAACAGTGTGAAAGAGATCAGGCAAAACCTACCAGAAAGAAAATGGCAAAAGCCATGGTGCAATCAACAAAAACTATATCCACCACCCAAAGTACTCTCAAATGCCATAAACAAGTTCTTAGGCACTTAAGAGAGATACCAAATAAAAACAACATAGACTAAAAGATGGAAGTAAGATCCTTCGCGAATGTAAGTTAAAGGACTAACCTTTGGCAAGTATGGAACGCAGCCTAGTCCCATTGACTGACCTCACAAACAAAATTTCAATCATATTAGCAGTGACTATCCATAATATATGGATTATAAATCGATAGATTCAATAAGAAAAAAGAACACTTAATTCTTCATTAGTTTTGAAAATTGGATCAGGATAAGGAAATCAAACTAACAAGATTGATTTTAATATTATTTCTACACGTCATCTTTGATGTACAAAGGGATTTGCATAATTTAGATTAATCCCTATTTGCTTGCTACTTTCCTAAATTAAAGCTATGTTGCAACCGTACAAATCTCAACCACAAAAAGTCGACTTGTAAGGTGAAGATAACCCAAGTCTCATAAGAACTACATAGGAAACATCTATAATCGATGTGGAACAACAGTTTCTAATTTCTATTTCAAGTTTCTTCCAAAGAAGGCTCAACCTCATGTCCTCCCAAAATTTCGAGTGTGCCGCTGGTTCTTTAAAAATTTTGAGTTACAATAACATATGAGCTGGGAGAAAAATAAATTAAACAGAACAAAGTCGACTGCTATGTCTTATTTTCCCTGTTAGAGAAGAGAACAAATCAGAAGGATTTAAATCCTTCCAGGCCCAAACAAGATGGAAGAAAGAAAACACAAAAGACGGTGTCTTTTTCATGCTAGCATACCTTGAATATGAACATCAGAGACCCAACGACCTTTAAGTGGTAACTAGCAAGTGACGGATCCCTTAAAATACGCATGAGAGAATTAATCGCAACCTTAAATGAAAAATAAATATTATAAGTATCAATCACTACAAGAAAGTTCAAAATATTAACATGGAATAGTAATATGCTACCGTGGAATAATGGTCATCTGATGAAGCAAAAGAAGGCCACAAGTCTTTGGGAAATTCATCAATAGACTGAATCTGTTGACTTGAATCACAAGCAGGGCCCGTAACTTCTCCATGAGGCCCTGGCAGTGCTTTTTGATTTCGTTTATGCAAATGAGGATCCAAAGCACCCATTATGCCAAGAACCTGTCAGAAACCCATTCTAATTTAACTAACACATTTGTACCCATGTCAGAAGATTACTTAACTTAATTATCATTATCACCTTCAATACTTCACGCCTGGTAGACCACACTAGCTCGCCATTCAGTAATTTTAAGAGTAACCCAAGTAGTTGTGGATACTCGTTATATGGAGTAATAACATACCTGCCAAAATAGTAAAACAAATTTGAACTACATTATCTTTCAAAAAAAAATTGAACATTAATAGAGAAAAGTGAGCATATAACTTGATATCTGATTCAAACTTCATTTTATTCTTCATACGATATCAGAGTTTAGAAAAACATAAAAAAAAACAAAATTAAGCATGCAATTTAAACTGTATGAAATATGAATGTTAAAAATTGCAAATGGATGCACCAGTTTTTGATTAGTTTTAAAATTTTGTCAAAAAATATCCCAAAAAGATATGAACATCACAAACATATGCATACCCAGTGCTCTGTACAACTTGACCAAGGGTAGCAACTGCTATTTCACGTTTGGAGACAGCTGCTCCATCCAATAAAGCTTCAACAATTAAAGGCATAAGTTCAGGAATGTATTGCCTCATTGCAAAACCTCCCTAAACAGAACCACAACCCAAATCAGTTAATTACCAATAAATATAAACAGGACAAAGAAGGAAAATTTACTAACCACCCTGGCAAGATCCCCCACAGTTACAAGGACTCCACTTATAATTCCAATATTGGCATTAACATCAACAAGTCTGGCCACGAGTGCCTGATATAATTTGAAAAATCATTAACAAGATACCAAATAAAATAAAACGAATATTTATCTTCAATAACAAAGCAAGATAAAACCTTATGAATTGGAGCAATGTATGGAAGTATTAGTCGTTCACAATTCCTTATCAAACAGCCAATTAACTTTGCACTTTCCTCCTTGCATTTGCTATCAGCACTGCTCACACAGCAAGAGAATTAAAATGGGCATGGAATAGGTAAGTTATTTTTGCTCTCCGTTGCACCGGTGACGATGAAACTTTCCATAAATTAAAACTTCAAAGTTACCTTTGGCCCAAGTATGTCAACAACTGTATGAGATAACGACGAAGAGCTGGAAGAACATATGCAGGATTTTTCTCAGACAACCTTCCAGCCACAGAAATTGTGTACTCCCGAACATCAAAATCCTGCAGAACGAGACACTATGATATCAACAATATCTAATAAAATGACACTCCAAGCACAAACCACAGGAAAATATTTCCTACTCTACAGAAGCATATGATGATATACCATAACCACGACTTTGTCACAGAAAGGCAATAGGATCTCCAATTTGTGTACTGTTTTTCTAATGAATGCATAACACAATTTTATCAAAGAGCCAGGCGCTTCGGAATTAATTTAATAAATGGAGAATATAAATTTCACCATCCTACACCATACAGTGCTAAACAAACCCGACAAAAAGACCCCTAAAAGCAGTGGGCCAACATCAAGTATATATGTGTGACATTTATTAAGTACAAGACATAATTGTAATTTACAAAACACCTGGCTACCTACCGCCCTTGCAAAAATATTTTAACATTTTGCACCTTTAGATAAAGTTAAAAACTGATCAATTGAGCCTAAGGAAGATCAAACAATAGCAAATCAACATCTGAAGGCCATATAGCATGACATCTAACCAAACAAGGTATCCAGTCTAATTCTACCTCATCATTTAAAGCGGCAAATACTGCACTCAAATTGTCAGCCTGTGCCAAATACTCATCAAACCCTCTGTCTCCATGAACAGAAGTGAAGATAGAGTGGCGTACGGTAACATCAGCATCTGCAACAGCAGAAATGAGAAGCTTCTCCACAAGCTGCAGAAAATCAAATACCATAAAGCATTATAACATGTTGATCACGATGCATCCACCTCAAAAGAACTGACAGATGAAGTTCACACAAAACAAGAAACTCCACAATACCACAAAGCACTCTAGTCTCTCTACAAGTATGAAAACGATGTCACCTATAACTTTAAATCCAAAACCCTAAGCCAAGCAATGGAAAATAAGGACTCCAATTACAAAAAGGTTCTTGGGGTTTTCACTTTTCAGAGAATCAAAATTTCAAGCACAAATAAATTGGAAAACTTATCAAAAATAAATATTGGTAAACACCAAACCTCCTCAATAAGACGATGGCGCTTCCCCCCGGACCGAGACAACCTGTTAGAACCAAAATGTGCACTTGCAATACCAGAGAAAGAAGTAGCAATTAATTTGCAACAACATAGAGCTGCATCTTTTCGTGTAGATCTATCCTCATCATCCAAATAGACAACAACTGATTCCCTGGCAAACTCAAGTAGATCATGGCCCTGTATCAACACAGTAAGATCGTGTCACAACCTCGCAAATATTAAATGACTTAGGAATACCAAAAAAAAAGTGAGGATCTTATCATATGTGAAAGCAGTTAATACATAAAATGAGTATACAGAACCTTAAAGTTAAAGCGAGCAAGAGTCTGCAAAGCAAGCTGTATAAGAGCAGAACCACTAAGCTCTGAAACTTGTGGAACGACATTTATATTTGTTCCTCTACCGATGCTTTGTGCAGGCCTCCCTAGATAAGGCGATTTAGAAAGAACCATAGATATGCTGTCGAGTAACCGGTCTTGAATGGTTGGCATCAGAGATGGAATGCTGAATGACAAAGATAAAAAATACTTTAAAACTATTCACTGGAAAGGTGAAAGACTCTGTTCAAAGCAACCCTCATACCTCATGCTTATTTGCTCAAGAGTTTCCACAAGAACAGTCGAAAGACCAGCAGAAAACATAACATCCAGAAGTCCACGAATATGAGGTTCAGTAGTAGGCCCCATTGCTTTTGCAATATTTCCAACACAAGCCAAGGCCTCAAGTGAGGGTTTACTCCTACGCGGAGCAATCTACATTTATAAAAATGCCTAAACTGTCAAAAGATTGTCTTGTCATGTGTTATTGAACAAAAAAATAAACAAGCACTCCTCTAAATAAGAAATGAAACATGCAGCAAGAATAAAATAAAATACAGCAGAAGTCTGGCATCTGATAACAGATAATGTAACGTACTGCCTCGCGTAAATGAGTAGATATTGTCGGCAAATAATGGCTAAGTTCCCCATCCAGTGCCAAAGCCATCTCTCCGAGAGCAATGAACCCACTATCACGATCTTGAGGAACTTTCAAGACGGAAAGAATATGATTCATGCATATCTGCAAGGAATTTCATTTCAGTAGGCACTCAAGTAAGTAAATGTTTCGCCACCAAAAAAAAGTAAGTATAATTTTGAAATGACTCAATTCTTCATTCTCCTCCTCCCAGTTTAAAAAGCATAATTAAGTAATAAGGCAAATTAACGTACTGTTAAATAGTTGGTTACAAAACGATCACGCAGAAAATGTGCAATTCGAGGTAGCAACGAAGTAATGCTCAAGCGAACAAGCCGATCCCGGTGCTCTAGATATCTAAGAACAATTTCGGCAACTTCTCGGTATCTTGACATCATGAACTCACCAGTATTCCTTCACAACCATAATTAATACCAAACAATTCAATTACAAAAATAAAAAGAAGATTAATGATTAATATCTGACACTGACATCATGACAATAGATTTAGAGTTAATAAAAAAATACTGATTACCATAAACCAAATTTGGCATCGTAGAATTTTGCTGATAACAGAATCCCAATGGCCATTAACTCGTTATTTAATTTCCATTGTATGTGTACATTGACAATATTATGCCCCACCATTTGGCGTGTCAGGAGCATATTACACTTTGTCTGTGACTAAGATTATGTTTGGAAAATCTCATCCACTAGCTTAGAGCAGATTTGACTACAACAACAACAATCAAGCCTTATCCCACTAAGTGGGGTCGGCTACATGGATCAAATTATGCCATAATGTTCTATCATAAACCATATTTGGATCCAACTCATTAATCTCTAAATCTTTCCTGATAGTTTCTGTCATAATCTGACCTACTCTCCTTACTACGGAATCTACAAGTATTCTCTCTACATGCCCAAACCAGGTCTAAGCCTATTTTCTACCATCTTTTCTACTATAGGTGCTACCCCAACTCTCTCTAATGTTGTCATTTCTAACACTATCATGTCCGGTCTTACCTCACCTATCCTGTAACTTTTTTCACTGGTTTTTAAGGTTTCTTTATATATATATTGTTTGAAATAATATTTGAGCTAATAGTGTTTTTCTCATTTTTATCTTAACCATTTTAATTAAATTATTTCTCTATGCCCCTCCACCCCCAGAATTCCTCCACAACCATAATTAGTACCAAACAAGTCAATTACAAAAATAATGAGAAGATTAATAATTAGAATCTGACACTAACATCATGATAATACATTTACTGAGTTAATAAAAAAACACAACTCGTTACCAAAAACCAAATTTCACCTTGTAGAATTTTGTTGATAATAGAATCCCAATGGGCGTGAACTCGCTAATTTCAATTGTACATGTACGTTGACAAAATTATGCCCCACCATTAGGCATGTTACTCAAGAGCATATTACACTTAGCCCATGACAAGAGCTAAGTTTGGAAAATCTCATCCGCTAGTGTATAAGCTTATTTAACTAAAATAGAGGTATTTGATAAACTAGTTTATCTCACCTATCTTGTAGCTTTTTTTGCTAGTGTTTTAGGTTTCTTTATACATTGTTTGAAATAATAGCTAATAGTAGTTTTCTTGTTTTTACTTTTAATTGTTTCAATTAAATTCTTTCTTTACCACCCCCAACTAGTATTCCTTCATGGCCATAATTAGTACCAAACAATTCAATTACAAAAATATTGAGAAGATTACTGATTAGATCTGACACTAACATCATGATAATTTATTTATTGAGTTGATAAAAAAATCAACTGATTACCGAAAACCAAATTTCACCTTGTAGAATTTTGCCGAGAACAGAAACCCAATGGCCATGAACTTGCTAATTTCAATTGAACATGTACGTTGACAATATTATGCCCCATGATTAGGCGTGTCACTCAAGAGCGTATTACACTTGGCTGATGACTAAGGCCAAGTTTGGAAAATCTCATCCACTGGCGTATAAGCTTGTTTGACTAAAATAGAAGTAGTTGGTAAACTAGCTTATCTCAACTATCCTTTTTTCACTAATTTTCAAGGTTTCTTTATACATGTTTGAAATAATATTTGAGCTAATAGTATTTTACTAACTATTTTAATTAAATGTT
>Ga0228711_1001177_pt1 | contig 37400 bp, 9 predicted proteins | sample MedpolnodulmetaG_2_FD_177996 | JGI IMG/M metagenome (GOLD analysis project Ga0228711, IMG submission 177996) | Root nodule microbial communities from Medicago polymorpha collected in Santa Monica, California, United States - brown nodules | ecosystem: Host-associated > Plants > Roots > Nodule...
CAATCTAGAGAAAACTTGAACTATTCTTAATAAATACATAAAATTGTCAACTTATTCCCAAAGAACCATTCCCAAGATAGCTTCTTAATGGAATCCACCACTTCTTCTACTTTGGGATCCTTTGAGTTGAAAATTTGATATTTTTTACCTTCCAAATAAGCCATAACGCCATATGCCAAATCAACAAAATTCCTCTTATAGCCCCTCACTGGCAGAGCTAAACTTAATTTTTTGAGGTGGCCAAATTTCAAATTGCTTCACAGTTTTTGGAGAATACATTTATGGGAAAATTTATATGAATTTTTTTATTGTGTTTTTCATATGATTCTTAACGACATGTAATTTCTTTAAACTCGCATTTTCTCAAAATTTTGTTATATATGATAAAAAAAAAGTGTATTCTAAATTAAGAAGCATTGGAGAACACTTGGGGTATGTGAATGATGGAGGATTTATGAGGGGATGAATGGATTTACTTTTACTTTTATTTTTAAATCAATTAAGTGCGATCGAAATATCACATGATCATTAATTGTAGTGTTCTTATTTTTTTTTTATAATACAAAATATATATCTAAATATAAACTTAGCCCTCTAAAGCTCTCCCATACAAAACCATCCAAAAAACCCTCTCGACCAAACACTTAAAGAAATGCATCTAAGTTTTCTCTTTATAATTGATAATTCTTAGATAGGCACAAAGATTTAGACATTTCTTTTGATTACAAACATAAAAATACTCATCATATAATTACATAAAAAAATATACATTATTTAATTACTAATTTTTTGCTTTTTTTGTGTGTGTGACTCAATAAATTATCCTGATCTATGTGTTCACACAAGAGTTGCCCATAAATGATACATTATATTAAAAGTTACCTATATTTATGAATAAATTAGAAAATAAAACGGGGAGGCCCAAGGGATAAAACGGGGATCTAAGTTCTAAATATCCCAAGGGATTACTCTCGTCGTTATCACTCTATCGTGAATTACCTATCTATATCTCTTCTACTTCTTCTACTACTTAACTACTTCACCGTTTAAACTCGTCTCTAATTCGGGGGACTTATATTTATCCTATACATCTACCTTAAACACATCCCTTGTCCTTCCTGTTATCATTGTCTTACACTCCCTATTGTCCGGCCATCCTTTAAAAATCATTAAATTCACTTAGATCGCTATCATCCATCTATGTTTTAGACTCGCTGATATCCTGAGGTAATCACTTTTATTTATGCCTACACACACTCCCCCATTTAAATGCATAGTTTAAGGACCATTACTTTTACTCTACTCGCTAACAGTTTGCTTAAATTCACTATTGCTCTCATAGATGTTTTGGAGTTCATTGGAAAACTCAACATGATCCACATGCGGTATTTCAATCATAACTCAAGTTATAAAGGACCTAAAGGATCCCAACCAAAGGCAATTGAAATATCACATTAATACCTCCAACTTCCAAGAAGGAACCTTAATCCAATTCAGAACATAAAGTGGTGGAAAAGATTGGTTTTCTTAAGACTAGGAGAGATGCACCACTGTGCTGAACCATGCGTAGTATTTTAATCATAACTCAAGTTTGTGGAAGTATGAATGAGGTAAAAATAAAAAAAATAAAAATCTAACATTCATATCTACATTTTTCATGAAGAGACCTAAGTTCAATTTGGTACAGAGAAGGGTGGAAAGATTGGTTTTCCCGAACCTAGGCAGATCGCATGACCGTGCTGACCCATGTGTATTATTTTGATCATAAATCACGTTGTAGATGTCTTCTTGAGGTGATATCAGAGCCAATAGAAAGCTAACATCCACATATACAACTTTCATGTTTACACCAAGACCCAGTTCAAAAATAAAAGTGGGTGAAAAACACCCATAATTGGCCGCTAGGCGCCGCGATTAGGCACCTGAGGCACCAGCTCTCGGGTTGTGGACACTAGGCGCCCTTACTATCACGCAACGCTGCGATGTGTCTAAATTCTACATTTTTGAGCTACGGAAATGCTTCTAAATTGCCCTAAATGTCTACTTTAAGAGCCCTTATGATCCCAAACTGTTATGAAACATTACCTAGGATTACTATATCATCCAAACACTACTTTCTCACACAATTTACCCAATTGCATCACTCTTCACTTGATTAATGGCTCTAATTCAATTACCCTAACTTTGTTCTTTTTGATTTTTAAATCTTCAACCACCAAGATAAATTCTCATAAGCATTTCAATTACTCTCTCCCTTTATCCCTTCTACAACCCCAACAAGAAAAATAAACCCTAGAGATGAATAAATTCCACGTTCAGTAATACCGACTCTTCGAACTCCTAACCTTTCTATTTATATTAGGGCCGGTCACTTGTTAAGATTCTCTTCCCCTCTACTCACTATTCTTTTACTCCTCCCCTCCCCCACTTATTAAAAATTTATATTCTACACCCCTGACTCTACGTTATTTTATTTTGACTCCTCCCTTCAATTTAATTAAATTCTCATATTATTCCTCAATCATCATCAATATTCCATTTTCTCAATAACAAAATAATACTCAAGCATAAGCAGCATCAATAATAGTATTAATCAAAACTTCGCCTAATGAATATCAATGAATTAAATAAAAATTAAAAGTTGGGGTGTTACAACTCTCCCCCACTTAAAGAATTTTCGCCCTAAAAAATTACTTGGAGGTAACTGCTCTAGAGAAAACTTCCTCATCCGTTCCTACCCAGCTATACCCATACTTTACCCCTCCAGTTTTAAGTTTAGTTTTAGAAATCCAATTCCTAAACCAACAAAAATTCAGCAAGCTACAGCCTACACCTTAACGCGCCATTCCATCCTCGACATACAACTGTTACCTGTTATATATTAAATCCTTCGAACATTCTCTTGGCTATATCGTAACTCACCATTGGTTTCTTCATGACATGCCCACTCAGATGCTCAACCTACCCTCTAATAATCCAAACGAGGATTTAAAATACAACGCAAGATCGCCTGCACTTCACTCCTACTAGGATAATTCAACTGATCAAAACTTATATCCATCATTATGTAAGTGATTACTACTCAACCTACGTCCTCCAAAAATATCCTTCTCTTTAACGTCTTATGACTATCCATCCAAAACATGCGCCGCCAAATGTTTTTCTTTCCAGCTGGTAAGTAATCTAAACCACATTCGTCCTTCTGCTACAACGTACTCTTCTACAGTTAAACTTACAAGGTCGAACAAAAAATTCTTAACTCATATCACCATCCTAAATTGTTAGACCTCGATACCGAACCAATGCCCCCTATTCTTTCAACCTATACCTAGCACTAATCCAACTCAGAGGGTGTTAGCATAACGTTTAACTTCTCACCTTGAAGACTAAACTTCTCTTCTAAAATGGAATCACTTGTGAAACATCTCTGAGGAGTCGGAGTGTCTCCCCCACTCATTTCTTTTCCTACCAGCAACCTCCTAGTGAAACTTCCACTCTTCCTCGTCAGCCGGAACCTTACGAGGCTCACTACCCTCCTTATTCTTACCCTTCTTCTCTCTAGCACTCTTGTAGTTCCATAATTTTCTCAACTATCTCCCTCTATTCATCCTCTTATGTGCCATCAACAACTAAACAACTATTAACAGAATCAGGCTTCCACTGTGTCTGCACATATGCCGCCTATGGGGATATAACAAAATTATTTAACCTAGGCCGAATGAACCGACCTACTCTGATACCAACTATGTAACACCCTATTTCCCAACGATAATTATTAAATAATAGGAATATATTTATAGTAAGGATGTTACAAATCTCAACATTATATCACAAAATAACAATAAAATGTTTTCTTTTAAAATAAATCCACTGGAGAAGAAAAAAATTATTCACTGATCACATTAATAAATTCATACTTGTCGTTCAATAATCATAAATAGGAAAATAACAAAGTTGATAGTAATATTAAATTTACCATGGAGTGAGTTGTGGAGATGTATATCACGAGAGGTTACTTTTGCTGGGTTTAATGAAGGTATGATGTTTCTACTAGTGAATTTTTTTAGCACCTTTATATTAGGAAAGGAGAGCAGCATGAGTCCTTCTTTCCCTTCCTATACTTACCGCTGATTTTTGGTTTTTTTTTAATAGCAAACTTTATTATTACCTCGTCCTTAAATATAGGATACTTTTGTCAAAACCATGAAAATTATTAAAGTGGGTAGTAATATTAAATTTGTACCATACAATTACTATTATTTTTACAATTTTATCTTTAATAGATAGAGTTAGTTTATGTTTTCAACATAATATTTATTGTTGATTGAAGAAAACGATGCAAAATAAATAATGGTATGTCGGTAAATAAATAATTAATGTAATTGAAAATACCAAATGAATCTTCTAAAAAGAGACAATTTTTTGTTTGTTTTTTGAAAAGGGTCTTAGGGACAGAAGTAGTAATAATTAAGAATAGATAAGTAAAAGTGGTACTAAATCTTATAATATGACAAAGTAGATGTAGTTTTCAACCTTCCTAAAAGGGAATCAATCCGACTATTCCAAAAAAATTAACCTCAAAATACAATCTAGAGGAAACTTGAACTATTCTTAATAAATACACAAAATAGTCAATTTATTCCCAAAGAACCATTCCCAAGATAGCTTCTTAATGGAATCCACCACTTCTTCTACTTTGGGATCCTTTGAGTTGAAAATTTGTAACAACACTATCCTTCATGTCTTTGTCTTTATTCTCTAATATCCCACCACAAGCTGGAGAATGGTAAATGTTGAGAATTCCCAGCTTGGATAGCAGTATCTTGAATGGTTGAGGAAGTAGAGGCTTAGTAAAAAAAATCAGCTAACTGGTCTTTAGAGGAAACATGAAGAAGCTTCATTATTCCAGCTTGAATCTTGTCTCTAACCAAATGGCAGTCAATTTCAAGGTGTTTAGTCCTCTCATGAAACACTGGATTTGCTGCAATGTGCAAAATACTCTGATTGTCATAGTAAAGGACTGGAAGCTTGACTGTTGTGAAATGAAGATCATTGAGTAAATAGAGCAACCACTGCAATTCACAAGTAGCTGCACCAAGTGCTCTATACTCAGCTTCTGATGAAGACCTAGAGACCGTCAATTGTGTCTTGGTTCTCCAAGAGATGAGGGAGCTGCCAAGAAAGAAACATTGGCAAGAAATTGATCTTCTAGAGTCCAAACAACCAACCCAATTTGCATTTGAGAAGCCAGATAAGAAGAGTGAAAAGTGTCTGGGAAAAAACAACCCTTGACCAGGACCCACGCACTGCGATTCAAATCATCTTCATCAACCATGTATCCATCAATGAATTTCAATTTGTTTTTCGCGCCAAAAGCTCGAATCATGGAGCGACTCCATGCGAGGTAATTGGATTCATCTAGGGGAGGAGCAACGAGAACAGAGTTTGGTCCTTCACTCGGATGAACATAAAACACTGATTCAGTGTCAGGTTGTGCGTTGCGAGGCATAATGAAAAACGATGAAGAAGAAAAATTTTGCTGAAATGATTCAAGGAAAACGAAAAAGAATCAAGAACTAGCAAGAAAATCTGCGAAGAATCAATCAACAACGCAAGAATTTTCTGCAACAACGATGGAGGATCAATGAAGAAGATGAAGAATGAAACCGTAACAAACTTTGTAACTAACTTTCTCCATGGAAATGGGAGAAAAGGCTCTAGATACCATGATATGGAAATTAAGAAATGCAAAATGATCTCATTCTCATTAGTTGTAAAGTGTGGTTACATCATCTATTTATAGCCAACTATGATATGCACAATGAGTTAAGATACAATAGTAAAAGATAACTTGGAGCTCAAGTAACTAAGTAACTTGTGGCTCAAGTAACAACACTATCCTTCATGTCTTTGTCTTTATTCTCTAATATCTGGACCATATCTCATCAATACTTTTAATGAGCAAATCGTGCTCCGTGGTCTGTAACGTAAGTAAAATAAGATATCTATTAATATTAATGCTTGTTCTCATGTTGCTGGTCACAAGTATGCTCGGAACGTAGTTATATACAGTCCAGGACCAGATGGAGCAACTATGGGTCACTGGTAAGTTCACTGGCTTGCATAGTTGCATACCAAATTTTAAAGAGTTTTAGTTTTCATAGTTTAAATTGTATTACATCAAAATCATTTACAGGCATGGCAAATATTCTGTTGATGCTATTAATTGATGTTTTTGATATATTGGACCACATTGCAAAAAGAGAGGTCATACAAACACTTTGGAGTTGGAGCTTGGTATTTTTGTGATAATGAATTTTGTATCTTTCAATGAAATGATAATCTGAAGGATTTATTGTTTGTAAAGATTAGCTATAAACACTACAAGAAACTTGACATTTAGTGACAAAAAGAACCGTAGCTAAATGTTATTTTATCGTTTTAAGTATTTAACTCTTAAGTCATGTCATTGTACTTCTCTATAAATATAGACCACATATAACATAATTGTACACAACAATAGAATAATATAATCCTCTTTCTTCTCTCTCTATTCTCTCTACTTCTCCTTATTCTTGTTCTTATTCTAATAGTTTTATAATACGTTATCAGCACGAGGCTCTAACCAACTAAAGTATGCAATTCTTCTTAATCTATTTTTTATGTAAATAAGTTTTAATTTTGTATCAATGATTATAGGTTATACTGTTGCAATTCCACCAATTGGAATCAGTGCCTTATAGATACATTAAATCATTATTATGTAAATTGTATTATATTATTGTGTTTATTTATTCCATATGCAATCCTGAAGTATTGCATAAGGATTGATCTCATATTATAAAATCAAAGAGATCTATTATATGGTTCCTGAAGAACTCAATATTACTCTATGTGAATTCTTGGTTCCTGAAGAACTCACTATTATTCTTTGTGAATTCTTGAAGAATTCAAAACTGTAGTTCCTGAAGAACTCAATATTATTCTATGTGAATTTTTGAAAGAATTCCACAGCGTAGTTCCTGAAGAACTTAATATTTTTCTCTTTGAATTCCTGAAGAATTCAAAAGCGTTAATCTATGAAGGATTGCTTGGAGAATTGATTTTATGGTTTAAATTTATTGCATAGTTCTTGAAGAACTTAAAAATCAATCTTTATCCTCCATGAATTCCTGAAGAATTCAATAGTGATGCATCCCTGATGAATTGCACAAAAAATTGATTTAATTTTGAGTAGTTATTAAATAACATAAAAACTCAATTTTTATTCTCCATGAATTTCCGAAGAATTCTATTCAATGATATGCATCCCTGAAGGATTGCACAAATAAATTAGAAGTCATATAGTTCTTGAAAATCTAATTTTAATACTTGAATTCAATTTAGCTATGTTGCTAAATTTTATTTTAATTCGTGGTTAGTTGAAAATTTTCATAAAAGGGGATGTCACATGAATTGTTTGTCTAACCAATAGCATAAATGATTTTTTTTAATTGAAAATTGTTTCATATAGGATGAATTCTAGATATTTTTGAAACAAACTTTTATAACAAATTTTCGTTCAAAACAAATTTTATGGAACAGATTAATAAAAGATTAGTCTGTGAATAAATTCCTGTTTTTGTAACATACATCCCTATAAATATATTAATTTGGTACCTAATTTTTGAATGATTTTTTTTGTTACGTGAATCTTCAAAAATATATTGATTTGTTACATAAATCTCTAATGCTTTTAATTTTATCTTTGAAAATTTTAGTTGCTATATTTTAAAGTATTATGTAACAAATTAATGTAACAAACTATTTAATGAGAAACATTTTTTGTTACGAATGTAACAACCTTGCAACCAATTTGGGATAGAAGTAACAAACTATTCTAAATAATTATTCACATTTTTACTATCTTTTCATTTAAAACTATTAAAATGATAGTGTTAATAATAATAGTGTTGTCTTATAAAACATCATTTAAATTTGATGTACAGTTCTCAAAGAACCAATATTTTAAAGTGAAACATTTTTTATAAAAAAAAAAATCAATAAGAGAAGTGATTTTCTTTGATCTTAATTTATAAATATTTGTGTTTGATTTTCTAAAAAAAAAAAAAACTACACATTTAAAACATTGTAGAGATTTATAAGATCTATTTGATCTGGTAAAAAGAAGGGGAAAATATGAGACAATATGTGCATTTATATATCACTCGAATATGTTTCTGAAGTAGCAAAATAAGTGAATATCTTCAATAATATTTTTGAAAGATTAATCACATCTAGTTTCTTTTTGGCCTTTTTCAAAAATAAAAAAAAATTTAGTCACATTTGTAATTGAACAAAGAGTAATTCTTGATTAAAATGGTGAAAGGTCACATTGAACGTCATTCCCAGAAGTGAATAGCTCATACTATTTGTTTTATATAACCAATATCGTGGTTATGGTAGTTACTTTAGTAGAGATTACTATTGATATGATGCATGTCAAAGTCATACAATTCCATTAGTGTAAGCTTATATCAGTTGGGAAACTAGTGTTTGATCAAAGATTTTCTTGATACGATCATATTTCTACTATATGGATTGAAACTTGCATGATTGTTTCCTTATTCTATGATCAAAGTTCGGATGTGATTTTCTTCTTTCTTATTGCATAAGACTTCTATAAGGCTTAAATTACAAGGTACACACAAACTCTTCTCTACATAATTCTTGAAAATTCCTTCATGATTATTATCTCATAAATATTTTATGTTAGACATCTATTTTTTCTTATGAAATAAATTTATTTTTTTATGTCACACATAATTTACATTTTGGAGATGTCAAACTTTGGAAAGATATTTTATTCGTAAGTTGTGTGTGGCTAACTAACACCTTGAAATAAAAATTGTATGATTTATAAATTTTTACTTGTTCAAGAAATTCCGTGTTTAGTTTATTTTATAATTGCTATAATTATGGTAATGCAAAAGATTAATCAAGGTTTTTAGAATATTCATTATATAATTTCATTTGGGTAGAATTATGTTGTTGTTCATTATTGTTTCAAATGAATTAGAATAAATGAAACATATATTATTGTAAATGTAAACCAGAAGTTTACATATTATATTAAATTTATCGTTGGCAATACCGGTTGGGTTATCCCGGATTTATTATGATGCGAGAAACTAGTTAAAAAATAGATAAACTATGGATATATATTGGAGAGCCTGAAGATTCTTCAATCTAGTAAAAAAAAAATTGTGTTACTAGTTCCTAAGGGAAGTTGACAATTTAAAGGAATCAGTGTCTCACTTATATAAGGCGATATTTGTAAATCAATACACCGATCATGTGAATCACTTGAATTTTATATTACTTGAATCGATGCATCAACTAAATGATCACATGTATGGTTATTGTCAACTCACAACCAGAAGTTTGTGAGATTACTCTGTCAACAAATTTGACCAAGAGTTTATTTTCTGAATTATTCAGAAATCATTTGATAAGTATCTGTCATACCCCAAATTTTGACCAGTTCGAAACTTTTTATTCGTATTTTAAAGTCTTTACGCGTATTTTAAACAGCCAGAATCTTTGCTTTATTTTTTGACAAGTTACGCGTACTTTTATCCGTTTTTTAAGTATTTAAAGCATTTTATTGGCACTGTTGATGGTTAAAACATTTTATTCGCTTTGTAAGCGGTTAAATCCTATTTTGTTTATTTCTGTAATTAATTAAAACATTTTTGTTTGTATTTTAGAATTATTACTTGTTTTGATCAGTTAAAAAGTTTTGTACTCATATTTTAAAAGCCAAGTAGTGTTGTCGTCTCAGACGAATTTTCGGCAGAGAGGTATTTTAAACTACCTCATTTGGTTACCGAAAGGGACAGTTTTAGATTTTATTATTTTTACCACTTTTATTTTATTTTTACATTAGTATTGTATTTTATTTCTAAAGTCATTTTCATTTTTATTATTGTCATTATCTCATTTTGATTTAATTTTAGTCCAAGGTCCAAATGCATTTTGTGTCTTGCTGTTCAGCCTAAGGGCATTTTCGTCCTTGTATGTATGAGTCACAACCCTAGTCTGTCACTATTTAAGCTGTCATTAATGCACTGTAGCGAGTCAGAGAGAGTCAGAACCCGTTAGAGAAAAATCACAATCACTGTAGCCGTAGCTTTTACTACACAAACACGAAAACTCTCTCTCTCTCTCTCCAAGATTTCTTAGATCAAACACAGAAAACCAACAAAAATTCAAAAACAGTGAAGAACAACGATAATTTCTAGAAATCCATTTTCATACAAACAACACTTTTCACTCACAAACAATATACCAGATTCGCGAAACCATCATAACAATAACGAGTCCGAATCTATTCACCATTAGCAAACATCTTTATCGCGTTAACAAGCCCGAAAACGAAGTAAAAGAGGGAAAACAGAGAAGAGCCGCGAATTCGGATCCAGACTTATAGAAGCTAGATCGGAGTTCTCCTTTGAAGTTTTCCGTCGTTGCTTAGCTTCTCGCCATTCCAACCAAAGGTATAGGCTACTCTGTTCATTTTATTCTTAGTATGAATGTTAATTTTGATGTTTGGAAGTTTTGAGATCTACTCTTTCAAATCTTAGATCTAGGTTGTTGTGTTTGGTTTTTGTGATTTATGAGTTGAGATTCAAGTAGAGAAGAAGAAAAGGAGTCGGAATCTAAAAAAGGTAATAAAAAAAAATTCCGACGCGGCGGCCCTTCGGCCAACCACCGCGTCGGAACAGTTTCCGACCGCCGTCACTCTTCTTCTCCGACGAGCTTGAAGTTAGAGAGAAGGGAGAGCTTCTCTCTCTAAGTTCAACTTAGAAAGAGAAATATTTTGTATTATGTGTGTTTTTTTTGGCAAACTTCAAATTTATAGTATTTTTTTTTTATTGCTTCTGTGCACATGGATCCATGGTATTCAATATACCTTCAGGATCTAGACCGTTGGATCTAAGATCCAACGGCCAATGATGAACCTGTTTTTGATCTTGTGTGTTGTTGTTTTTCGAGTTATTATGTACTTGCCCGTTTGAACCGTCAGATCTGCGATCTGACGGTCCACGTTTTATTATCCCATTTTTTTTTTCTATTTTAGTATTTACTTGATGTTTTTTAACCCTTGGATCTCATATCCAACGGCTGTGATGAATTGTTTCATGATTAAACCTGGACCTCCTGATTCATCGGACGGTCCAGATCTGATCTGCCTGAGCCAAACCCATAACCCTTCCTTTAGGCCGGTTTGACCAATCCAGGACCCAGTAATCCGAACCGACCCGTTTTCTTGTTTAAGCCCAAAGATTCTCTACTGTTTTGTTAAATGCACCACTGTTTTTAATTATTACACCATTTCCTCTTAAAATTTGTTTTCTCTTTGTTTTCTTTCCTTTAAAAATATTTTTGCTTTGTTTTAACTGTTTATTTTACTGTTTTTATTTGGTTATATTATTTTACATTATATTTTGTTCATTATGTTATGCATATTTATTTTTTGTCATTTTATTTTGTTTTAGTGTGTATAATAAGTTTTGGTTGTAATTTAATTTATGCATTTTTATTTTCTTGTCATTAATTTTGTTCTTTGAAGCTTTAGAATGTAATTAGGGACTATGTAATCGTGATAATGAGAAGATGCACCGACACCACAATTTATTTACCGCATTATGCCATAAACCGCAATCGAGGACCAAAATGAATTAGGGACAAAAATAGGTTAATTATTGGAATTTAATTATTTTATTAAAATCAAACTACTAGTAATTTTAGGTTCATGTTCATAACTTGAGAATTTGCTTGGGATCCAACATCCTTTGTAAATTTCTCGCTTTTTTGTCACGTTACTCCGTTACGCTTAGTTTACTAATTCGCGTTTAATTTAGAAAAATCCTTTTATCCAAAAAAATCAAATATGCAAAACTCAAAAAATATTTTCTTAAGACTTTGGATTTTAATCCAAGTGCTTTTTCCTTTTATTTTCTTAATCAAATGTTTAATCAACTTAATACTCATATCTAGACTTGAGTTTCTTGTAATTAAAATTTAACCAACCTCATCTTATTTTCTCTCATGCCTTGAGGCCTCTTTCCTCTTCTCAAAACTATTTTCAAAAAATTATAAAATTAACCTAACTCACAAAAAATAAATTTTGAGAGTGAACTACATTGGTTTTGATCCCACTTGTGGGTATGTAGGCAAAGGACCTAATCCTTCCAAATCAAATAAAAAATTACAAAAACATACTTCTTCTCCCTCCATTCTTTCACTTAGACATTTAGGCAAGTATTTTCAAGATAAATAAAATGAATTAGCACAAGATAAATTAGGCAAAAGGTTCCTACGGAGTACCGTAGTCGTGTAGGGTGCTTAACACCTTCCCTCCGCGAAATCAACCCCCGGATCCAAATTCTCTTAAGGGTTTTTTTTCTCTTTTTCCCTTCCCAAAAATAAAAGTAGAAAGTTCAAAGATTAAAGGTTCAAAACCAATCAATGGATTGATACCCGAAAATCAGGAGCACAGTATCATTTGTAATTGATATTGAAATACTTGTAGCATATGCTCATAAAAATGGACTTGAATATCCATTCTTTAGACGTCTAAAGTTAATTGTATGATTGATACTTATCAGACCATACCTTAAACTCTATTTTGGTTATGAGATCATGCCTTATAAACTCAATTTTGGAAATCAATAGTCTTGTTTATTGAGATATTGATATGCATCAAGCCAACACATCACTATATGTAAGTTCTCCTCTTAATTTATCATTGGTTTAAGGTTAACAACCTGATATTTCTCATCTAAGTGAACTTTTGGATGTGTTGTGTATGTCACAATTGCTCAATATAATGCACTATGATAAATCTTGAAAGAATATTGAGAAAATATATTTGATATAAATCTCCATCTACCATTAATTGTATTGAGCCAGCTTGTTTACAGCCTAGTAGGCTGATTATCAATTGATGGATTAGTTTTCCCAATATTAGGGGGAGATGATAAGCAGCTAAAAATTGTGAACCTGAAGTTCAAATAAATTATTTGAAAGGAAATATTTTTGTCTCGTCTTGATCCTCAATTAATAACTCATTTGCAAAGGTAAACAAATCTAATATCAGCTGCAAATGCTCCAAATGAAATAGATGTCCACATCAGATAATCTAATATTGCAAATGAGTCTCAATCGTGCCTGAAGCATGATAGATCAATCGGTTCCAAATATAAAAAGTCTTAAATAAGAAAAGGAGCTTAAAGGAAAGATAACTCAAACGAGGATATAGAAACTCTAAAAGAGTTTCTGACATAATTGATTTTTCAGTTCCAGAAGAATTAATCAGGTACCTGAAACTTATAAAATATTGGTAAATTATGTCATGAATAAAAGATCTCAGTGAAATGAGATGGAACCGAAATGAAGTCAACGTTGACGTGTTTTTCCATATAATATAGCGCTATATGTGATAAATAATAATGAGGATCATGTGTTAAAGTCGACTAAAGATTATAGATAAAGAAAATATCTACAGAATGAAAAGAGACAATTCCAGTGAAATCGAACTTGCTTCATAAAGCATAATTTTTTTTTAGACTTGTTGTCCACACACTTGAAGGTGTGAAGTTAAATGAATATATATGATTTTTTGCGCGAAAAAGGAATTAGAATAGTAAAATACTTATATAGAGAGTTTGATATGTTCAATGGAAGTGAATCAATAAATGTCTACCATTTAATTTTAAAAGACATATTCACCTGAAGTGAATTCAAGAACTTTTTCATACTTGATCAAGTTCAGTAGCACATGAAAGACTCAAATTATATGAAAGATGTGATACAATATATTTGTATGGCTCACTTGATAGTGGTGATTATATGAAACTCCCCGAAGGATTTCATTTGTGTGAGACACATTATCGAAACTATTGGAAAGATGACATCATTTCTCCATTTTAAGGATTTGGAAATGAATTTGTTATAATCGATTTTATGATAATGGTATAAATATTATTAGAACTCATGAAGAGATTCTAAAATTTGTTATATAAATTTTGATATGGACAAATTTAATTGAATATATACTAGAATGATTGAGATGTCACTTGACGTAAGTAAAAACCATGTCCTCAAGAAAATTATGAACAACTTGAATTGGTCAAGTGAGGACACTAATATATTTTACTTATTATATATATCTTGGTATTTTATTTCTGTCAATATTAGTAAATACAGATATTGCAACAAAGTCAAGCATACAATTTGTATCTTAGAGAAACAACAATATCATCCGATCATTTGAAAATGTTAGCACTACATCAAGGAAGTGGAGAATGCTTTTTATCAAGGATTGTGATTTCACACATACAAGAAACTTGTGGTTTTCTAATTTTTTTTAAGGAGACTCTTTCTACAAATCAATACGAAGACAATATCTCAAGAACTGTTAATTTGGGGAAGAGCATGGAGATATACCATATCTTTCAACAGAGTCACCGTCAAATAAAGATTTTGGATAACTAGCATAAATGATTATTTAACCCTGTTTGTCTCATATATAATTGTCTTTATGAGGGGAAGACAAATGTGTTCTGCACTCTTTTTCCCTTAACTATAGTTTTATCCCATTGAGTTTTCCTGGTAAGGTTTTTAACAAGGCGGATTATGACACAAAAGGATGTTGTACTCTTTTTCCCTTCACTAGAATTTTTTTCCACTGGGTTTTTCTCTAGTAAGGTTTTAATCAGGCATATCCATGATGGACATCCAAGGGGGAGTGTTATGAATATAATAAGTGGATATCCACAGACCCTTGTACTTATATCTTAAGTGACAACATATTACATATCCTCTAAGTCACACCTATTTGTACTTATCCCTTAAGTACTTAACTCTTAAGTCATGTCATTGTACTTTTCTATAAATAGAGACCACATATAACATAATTGTACACAACAATAGAATAATATAATCCTCTTTCTTCTCTCTATTCTTCTCTACTTCTCTTTATTCTTCTTCTTATTCTAATAGTTTTATAACAATTTTTGTTTTGTTTTGTTTTTTATGGAATATTTTTGTTTTGTTGAATAGTGGGTTTTAAAATTTTTTGTTCGTTTCTTAAAAGAAACAATTTTTTTGTTTGTTAAGTAGTTCAATAATTGACCCCATAATGATAAAACCCCACAAATATGCACGCTATGACCAATATCTTTTTCAGTCGTAAAAAGGTTTTTTTTGTTTGTAGAATTTCCATTTATTTTATAAAATTTTGAAAATGATGGAACATCTGAGAAAGTTGATAAAAGGGATATTAACCTGTCAGACCGATTTCGTCAAAAAAACAAATCTATTAAAATGATTATAGTGATTTAAATTTTTCCTTGACATTATAATTTAAATAATTTATTTTCATATTTTTTCTTATCAGCAAATTGATTATACATATGATCTAAGCAAATTATATTTATTCTCTTGTAAAAAAAAAATTTATTCTAAAATCATTTTTTAGTTAACTTATCCAAACATGAAATTATCACAATCAATTGATAAATAAACTTTATTTTTCACAATTAATAAAAAAAAGTACCTGAATCTTTGAGAAAATTCCTTCCATGCCCTTATCTCACAACTTATGATTAATTTTTCTTGTATATATAGCCTTATTTGTCTTCAGAAGTACACACTACACATTGGCTTCCACAGCCGATTCCAAATAGCATCTTCAGTTAAGCTTTCATCATATAAATAAAAAACAGCCAAGGTATGTAATTAATATTTTCATCGTCCTAATGATGAAGTTTTTGTATTGTTTGTACATATAATTCTTATGTATCAACTCCAATAGTTAGGGAGATTGATGTTATGAAATAAACTTACATATATGGGACGAGAGTATGTAAAGTGTTGACTATACATGATGGTGAATATATGAAGATTCTCTAGAGTGTCTATGTCTTCTTCTATTAAAATAAAAAATAATCTTTGAATAAAGAGGAATCTTAAAGTCATGCAACGAGGACCGTCCTAGGGCTCAAGATGTTAAAGCAAGGGCATGAGACCTTAAAAAATAAAAACTTCTAAGTACAACAAGTAAAATGTCTCACAAGTGTAAGATAAAAAACCAATTGATATAATTAAATCGGAAAATTGATATAATTCTTTTTTTTTTTTGTATTAAAAAAATATTAGAAAGATAAATTTGAAAATAATTATAACAAAATGTTCCCCGTAATTTTTTTTGTTTGTTATGGTAGATGTTTTGAGCCAAATATTAGCCATCTCTTCCATGAAAGAGAAAACATCTCGTATGCCCAAATCTGGTTTCAGCCAAGCGCCACGGCCATGCCCAAAATGTTCCCCTTAATTTGGATCAAATACATGTACTTTTTTTTACCTATTTTGGTTGAAGGATTAACCTAGGTAATCTTATGGTTAGTAGTAGTACTAATCTGACATGTTTTTATAATTCTTTAAGGTTTTAATTTATGCATGCATGCATGTTTTCTTTTTTGAAGGAACCATGGATAGTCCTGGTCCAACGCAATCCATAACATATGAAGAAGAAGTTGGTAAGGAAACAACAAGCTCAAAGAAAGGTTGGATAAAGTACATTGTAGCAAAATCAGGGCACCTTTGGATGAATGAAGAAGACAAGAAAGAATGGTTAAACTACATGAGAGGGAACCTAAGTTTAATAGCAACAGTAATCTCAACAATGACCTTTCAAATGGCGTTTAATCCACCAGGCGGTGTTAGACCAGTAAAAGAAACAGGAAATGATATACCATGTCTTCCAGACGAAGACAACGGTGATGACCCAAAACTATGTCCCGGAGAAGCTGTTTTGGCTATTATATACCCTAATGATTATCATAGGTTTCTTATTTCAAACACAATTTGTTTTGTTGTATCACTAAGTATTTGTCTCTTGCTTGTGAGTGGAATTCGTTTGCATCATAGGTTACCTATGTGGATGTTAGCAATAGGGATGTGTATAACTCTCACAAGCCTTGCACTTTCATATATAACAGCTTTGCAAATGAGCACACCAGATCCTGTTTTTGAAAAAGCTAACAAGTTTCTTGAGAAGTTGGTTTTTACTTGGATTGGATTGTTATCAATTCTTGGTTTGTGCCTCACAATAAGGTTGGTTATTTGAGGAGTGGAATTTTTCCTCAACAGAAGTAAGATGGCTATGACTGAACAAAAGAGTACAAAGGAGATTTCGGTTTAGTTGCTAGTTTTTTAAGAACTTAATTAATTGGTCTTTGGTTTGGGAGTGCTTGTAAGTTATTAAATTAGTCTTTGTTTGGGAGTGCTTGTAAGTTAATATTATGTATGAACTTGTCTTTTATTATGTGGGAGTGTTGGTATCTAGGTTATTTGGGTCGGGAGGTGTGAGCTTAGTGGTTAGAGTTTGATATTGTAATTTATAATTTTAAGGGATGAAATTCAAATTTCTTTGAACATGGTTGTAAAATAAATATTAGTTTCAATTTAATTAATAAAAATTCCATAAACAAAAACGAAGACTGTTGTAAAGTGATAGGAATTTGATATTGCGATTTGTAACTTTAGTGTATGAAGTTCAAATTCCTTTGAAGATAGTTGTAATAAAGTGACTATTAGTTTCACTTTAAATTAAATAATAACATACTCACCCTTTTCAAACTTTTTTAAAAGAGATTAACTAGTTGGTAAAATTATTGTTGTGGCTTCGTTGGAGATATCTTAATAAGAAAAATGAGATATGCATTTTAATTTAAAATAGTTTTACACAGATGACTAATAATATTTGTCTTGATTGATTTGAAGTTGAACTTGTAATAAGTTGTGTTTATATTGTTGTTATTATTACCTTTACCTAGAAATCAACTAAAATGCAAATAAGAAGTCCTAAAAAATAATCAATTATACCAAGATATAGCTTTGTTCTTACTCTACCAGTTTTAAAATGAACGTCACTTTAGCAATAAAAAAAATTGTTTCAAAATGAATGTGATTTGCATTCTTTAATGTAAGATTACCTAGCCGGTAAGATTATTGTTGTGGCTTCGTTGGAGATATACATTAATAATGAATAAATATAGTTTGGTAAAAGTATATTGTCTTCTGACACCATCATTTCCATCATTGCATTTCTTAATTTATGTAGAAAAAACCTTAAACTACACTTTGGCAAGAACAAGTTGATTTTCTAATATAAGTGTCCATTCACTACTAGAAATTGTAGTTTAGAGACCGATTTAGACACTTAAATAAATTGGTCATAGTAGATACCAATATAACTAACGATTATTGTACAAAATTAACCAAAACCAAGTTGGTCTCTAAATCAGTAACAAAATTTATTTAGCGACTAATTTAAAAACCAATTTTTCAGCTAGCAAAATATCATTGTCTATACTCTCTTAATTTCTCAATTTATAAAATAAAAAATATTTATATTATGAAGCCACTTTATGTCACAAAAAAGATTATAAGTTTTTATTTTATAATTATTATTGCTATACTTAAGCTTTAACTTTGAGCGGGTGTGTCAAACAAATTTCCCTCTTTCATTGTATCATAAAAAATGAAGAAACCTAAAAATTTCCCTCGTAAATGAATTTTTGTTTACATCCCTCTCATCAGAGTCTAGATTCTGTCTCTAATTTCAGTCTCCAAATTCTACTCTATATTCAGACTCTAATACTGTCTTGAATCGGTAACAACATCAGACTCTAGATTCAGTCACTAAATCAGTCTCTGAAGTATTCTTCCATGGTGGACACACACATAAAAAGATTCTCCTCAAAATTTTCAATCATCTTTTTTATCAATTTCCTCCTTAATATTAAAAAAATATTTCTTTATGTGTGTGTGACCAAACACTTTTTCTTTGGTCTTGTGACCATATTAGAATTTCTTATCAGTCTCTAGACTCTAGATTCAGTTGCTATATCAGTAATAAAGGATTATGACCAATGAATTAGCAACTCTTTTTATTCATCGCTATTTCGGTCACTAAATCTGCCCTTGACCAATTTTGATGGTGTAGCGATTGATATTTGGTCACTAAAAGGCTGATTTCTTGTAGTGATTGGCAAAACACTTTCATACCTCAACTTAGTGAAGACGATTCTATCTTCTTCACCAAAGAGTTTTCTCTCACAGTTTCAAATATGGAGACAATTGTCTATATTAAACCAGCTACACTAGTACAAGTCATGTGTGTAGAATAGTATAAGTCATGCACGATAATACATGCAAATTGTACAAGGACGACGACCGAGAATTTGATAAATTCTCTACAACGGTCATATTGGATAAGATCAATTCAATGACCACAAATTTCAAAGAAGATCGCCTCAATGTCAAATCAAAGTTGGTCTATATAAATACAACATTGGCATTCAAGATAAACAATTTTTCAAATCTAATTGTGCTATCTTGAATTCTTATAATCCCTTATTCCAAGTCCAAAAAGCTCACATCAAATCTCAAAAATACAAAGATCCAAGTGAACTTCAAATTCCAAATACTTTATAGAAAGCTTTCCGCTTGTATTCAAGCCTCTTATCTAAGAGTTATCTAGGATTCAATGATGAACCTCTATAGTACTGCTTCGGACATGAAAATTATGAATTTTTTGAATAATCGTTATTTTCAGCAAAGGATGAAAACTAAAATATTAGGAAATAAATTTCAATATTTTTGGAATGGTGAACCTCTATAGTACTGCTTCAGAAAATGTCATATTGCATGATACAATGATCCCACATTAATGTCAATTCACAATGGATTTATTTGTCTGAGTTTTAGGTAGTCTAAGAGAAATTTTTGTAAGTAATTGCAATGGTGTGAGGACTAATTACAAGCAAATTAGTTTCCAAGTTTAGAGGAAAAATAATCTTGTGTGGATTACATTGATGTGCTATCAACATAAAGGGGTCACATACTCATTAATATATCATGTCATAATCTTTATCAATAAAAGTTCATAACCAGTAAAAAAAAACCACAAAAGTTAATAAAACAATATTTTGAACATAATTTTCAGAGATATATTTGTGGATTTCAAAATAAAACAAAGACATTTTGATCAATGTTTATACATTAGAGGACTGATTTTCCTATATGCGGTATTTTAATCTGCCAACTAATATCTTTTATTTGGTGTGTGTGTAAATCACTAATTTGCTCCTTGAAATGGTAGGTTTTAAACATTTTATTATCCCTCGCAATTTGCAGATAGGCAAAAATTTCTTAAATTTTATCCTGTGCCGTCAACGGGTGTAACATGTGACAACATGAGTGGTGAACTGAGTGCTACATAAATTCATATTTCATAATAGAGACTAGTTTGGCACATTATATAAAAATTAGAAACCGAATTACTTTTTAAATGGTAACATTTTTGTGAAGAAGAATGGAAAAGAAAAGAAGTTAAACATCTTTTATAAAGTTTGTTAGTCATAGAGGAAACATCCACTATATATCTAGAGTTAGTGCGCGGCTGCATTATTCAAATAGATTCAATCATGAACTGGAAATTTGTTTCGTTTTTGATACGATAACTCGATCTCAATGATAATTGATATGTGGACTATATGGAAGGGCTTTTGCTTATTAAAGCAACTTTTGATCTTTCATTTGTTGATTTTTGTTGGGTAATTCTTAGATACTTTCAAGTTTGATTAAATACCGACTATCTCGTAAACAAAAATTATTATAAATTTGTTCACGTATGTAAATGCGAGATTGTTACAACAAATAAGCTGCTCAGTGAAATGTGTAGTGAGGAATTTCAAGAACACACTGAAAATGATTTAGATGAAAATACATTGTCCAAGATGAATCATCCTCCTCTTCTGCTCTTTAAATGTCTCAATTTATAGGCATCACTTCATTGACCTAATGAGTCTCTCTTTAGATATTCAGGCCCATTAAGGTAACCCCCTGAGATCCACGTAGTTCGTCCTTACATGTATTGCAGTGCATGGAGCTGGTCACTCTTCCTTTGCATTGCTCGTCCGTACAGGGCGCGTGGAGTTAGGGTTTGCAGCTCACGTCACTTGTTCTTGTAGTACAGGTGACACATTATGAGATACCTCAAAGAGGAGGAGTACAATGTTACTTGGCCAATAACTTGAGAAAAAGCTACTCATCTTTAAGGTGAAACTCATGTGACCTGAACGATCAAGCTGAGCTAGACATGTTGAAGGTGGAGCTCGCGTGACCTGAACGATCAATCTTAGTTAATCATTCTGAAGGTGGAGATCATTCGACATGAACAATCAAGCTGATCTAAGCATTCTGAATATGGAGCTCATGTGACCTATGTGATCAAGCTGATCTGAACATGTTGAATAGTTAATGTATAGTAAAATGAACGTGGTATGGTTCTCCATCCATACCGGTCCACATGGTATGGTCCTCCATACCAGTCCAAAATTGAAATTTATTTTAATAATAAATTAATATAAAAATATGATATGCTATAAATAATTGTTCATATCCCACCAAACTAATATCAATGTTCACCATTTTTTATCAATACTCCACTCCATCCATCCATTCCTTTTTACTTTAAATTTTTTTAGATATGTTTTACACATACCAAGATGACCAATCAATTTTTTTAATATATATATATATATATATATATATATATATATATATATATAAATAATACGTTTAATTTTTAATTATCTCATTTCATTTATTTATCTCTCTGCAAAAAATATTTAAGACTATTATTGACAAAACAATAATAAACGTTACATTGAACTTTAAAAATGATATATATATAAGAATTTTTTTACAAAAACGACAAGTAATAAGTAGTAGAGGAAAAAAAACTATGTCTCTCTCTCTCTCTCTTTCTTTTTTCAAACCCTAGCCGTCACAATCACAACTTTTCTTCTTCTAGATCTACCAAAGAGGGGTGATTTAGCGCTCAATTTTACCTTGAAATCACCCTTCCGAATTGTACTCTTTCTATTTAGTTAAACAAATGATTTTCACATATTTTCACTTTTCTTTCGTTTGCTTTTGTGATTTCGTCGTCTATCACGTCTTTGTTTATTTTGATTTTTTTGTCTTTGTGTGGTGTGTTTTTTATTTCCGTCTTAGTGCGGTGTTTATTTGATTCAGGTTGAAAGGTTAACTTTGATCAAGTGCAAATTCAATCAATAACTTTTGCATCGTCAATGTTGCATATCCAAAACATAAGTATTTCAGTGGTTTGAATATAGTCATATTTGTAAGCACATGTACTTTGCCGTTTTATGCTATTAACATTTTGTTCGCAGATTCATCCTTTTTATCTTTAGCTGCTTTGAATTTGTATTGTATCGATACTCTATCAATTTGAATGAATGAATAACATTTATTTTTGTTAAAAAATAGGAAGTATTTTATAATACATATTCATTGTATAATAATGAATAAATACTTCCTTAATTATTAGAACTAGCATCAAGATGGACACAAACATTTATGTCTTTCCACTTTTGTATCGCACTTAACTCTATGTTTATTTTATCGTATTTCGTTATATATATATATATATATATATATATATCATAATCAATTAAAGATTTAAACTATGTTCCTATTTTAGTGAAATTGTTGATGTTATTATAATATTATACAAATGATAAAATGGTTAAATAAATTTTTGGTCTCTATAAAATTTTCAAATTTCAAGCTTTAGTCCCTCTAAATTTTTCATCAATTTTGTTCCTAAAACTTTCAATCATCACTTATGGTCCATGATTTTCAAGTCAACTAATATGTATCCAATTTTTTCATTTTTCTACAATTTATCTTTATCAATTTTATATCACTTTCATTCAAGAAAACACTTTTATTATTAAAAATTTGTAAGAAACCATTTCTTTTAAAAATACAATCCTAAGCAACCTAACTACTCATAACTACTTGTCAAGGTCCATGTGTCCATCTTCTCTTGGTTGAGGCTTTGGATATAAGGATGACAATGAGTATTCACAATGTACATTTAAGAATAAAAATAGGCCAGATCGATCTATAAGAACTTATGGTCTAATCTGCACCAGGTTTAATCTATATCAGATTGTAACAATAGAAAAGTCCTTTTACCTCACCAAACCAACTTAAATAAATATAAACAATTATTATATAATTATATTTGTATTATTAACGTATTTTTTGTAATTAGCGTTAAAACATAAATTTGTTTTCTTAACTGTAATGTAAACATACTAGTTTGCATCAATATTTTGTAACATATTATTTGAGAGTACTTGTAAAATAAATTTTAAATAGGATGTCATATGAGTCAAGATTTTCTTAAAAATCGTGTTGGATCTTAAAAATTAAAATAGAACTTATTCTCAATAATTTTCTAGCTTTCTGTTTTGAGAGTTTTTTTTCTTCTTTTTTACCAAAATATGAAATACTTTATCTGATTACATTTATAAGTAAATATTCATTTTTTCAGGTTTATTGAATAGTTGAGGTATTTAAACTATATATAGTCCAAATATATCAATTATTTAATAAATTTTAAAAAAGACTAGTTGTTTATAAATGTGACTAGAGGGAATAGACCTTTAAGTAGACTATTAGATCATTTTAGACTATCAAAAAGGCTAGACACAAGCGTTAAATCAAGTTAATGACAAGTAACAAATCTAACTTTAGCCTTGAAATTTTTATAAGGTTAGACTTAAGTCTTGTAAAGATTAACTCGATCTAACCTATTTCTACCACAATCCATGTATACGAATAAATAATAATATCCATTATCAGCCACCTTGAATAAAATGATATTTTTGTCTATCCAATATTCATGTAGATATTCTCTGTACGATAGTATTTATCATATTTTGAGGTATTTGCAAAAGTATCCTATTTTTTTTTTTAATGGGAAATGCCTTTTACCACGAGCAGTTCCACAACGAAAAACAAGAATAGTACTACCTCGTCTTTTTCCGCCAAAAATGTCTTTGATGTTTTTTTTTTTAATATCAAAATGATGTTTATATTATAGTTAAAGTGTGAAGGTTGAATCCCGTGAAATTCCATGGTAAATAGCTCCAATCATAAATAACTTTTAGGGTCCATGGTAAATAGCACCAATAATATATAGTCCATCCGTCTTATAATATATGACATGTTTGACAATGTATGTTATTGATAAATCATACTTTGACCATATTTTTCTACTAATATACAACGATAAATAATATCATATAAGATTTTGTTGGATTCGTCTCGATGAATATTTTTCAAATATGTGCCATCTTTAATCGACATAACGCCACCGAGTGGATTTAAAATCATTTGAAATGTCATTGTTGCGATGACTGTCGCTATTAAACCCAAGTCCCTCTCGTATCATCCAACCATTTCTCCTTGTTTTTGTAGGACAACCAACTCCCTATCCCTTCTAATAACTTTCTCCAACCTTTATTTGATTTTTTATTCGTTGGGGTTTCGGTTGAACCACCATGATTTTGCACTTCGGTGTTCATTGTCTGACCTTCAAAACAACCATGAAATATGAAAGAATTGTCATAAGTTGTTTAATGTACCATATATAACGCATACATACAAAATTTGTTTCTAATTAAGGTGTGACCGATGAGTGTCACTCTCTATAAAACAATGTGAAACTTGAATCTTTTTCTTGGTACCATACAACAACAATTCTGACCTATAGAAACAACACCTATTACTTTGAAAGCAAAAATTTGTTGCTTTAGAGCATCAAAGACAACAATTTTTAGATCTAGTTTAAACCAAAATTGAAAAAAGAAAAAATAAAATCAAAGACAACAATTTTTAATATGCGCTCAATATAGCTCCATTAAAACCTTAAGGAATTGTTTTATGTAGAGTAAGTGCGCAGTTGCATTATTGAATTGCGTGGGACCTGATCAAAGAGGTTCAATCATGAACTGGAAATTTGTTTCGTTTTTGATACGATAATAACTCGATCTCAATCATAATTGATATGTGGTCTATAAGAAGGGCTTTTGCTGAGTAAAGCAACTTTTGATTTTTCATAACTTTTGATTGAACTTCAATTGTTAATGCATTAGTTGATTTTTGTTAAGTAGTAAATTTTCAGTTACGTTCAAGTTTCAAGTTTAATTGGACACCAAATATCTAGTAAACAAAATTCACTATAAATTTTCTCTTAAAAAATTTATTTATATGATATGTCATTGAATGATTGAGTGATGATAACATATCCAATCAAACTAATATTAGAGTGGAGTCTGGAATCTGGATCTCTCCATTTAGATTGATCACCCGTTTTTTTTTTTTTTACACATATCAAAACCATCAATAAACTTTATTATTTTTTATACAATTATTTCTTTTCTCTTCTTTAGAATGCTCACCTTCTATTTTTTTCGCACATATCAAGACGATCAATAAACTTTATTATTTTTGATACCGTTATTTCTTTGAAGAATGTTCACCTTCTTTTTATTAGGTGTAAAAGTTTTACAGCATCAAGCAATAGAATTCTGACATATCATATCGACTTTTAAAATAGGTTAATTTAATTAAATATAAATCTAAATTTAAGTCTGAAAATCATTGTTCTCATACCCTTCTTCTTGGCCCTTACCACAATTCTTCATCTCTTCAATCACTGTCTCAATCCCAAGTAATCGAGGAACATAAAATCAAATATGGATTAATTGGAATGGAGAGAATAAGAGGGTGATTGATTGACCTAATTGGAACAGAGGAAGCAGAAGATCCGCCGCCGTCGTTCCAATGGATAAAAAACTTTGCCTTTTATATACATTTTCTTAAAACTTTGATTTCATTCATTGTTATTCTAAAATTTCGAGTGAATCAAAACATCTTTCATCCATACTCTATTGGATATAAGTAAGTAAATTTCTTCTTTTTGTTCAATAACGGTAGAGTTTCTATTTTTTTTCTTGTTGTTCAACGTTGATATGTTATGAACTCTACAACAACGGTTATTGATGGTACAACACGCACGCGTTAACGTTAATTAACATTGTTGAGTTTAACTTAAATTCAGTTTAAGTAGTAATGTAAACTTAGCTTACATAAAGTAGGAAAAATAAAGAAAAATCAATGAAATCACAATAAAAATTAACTTAAGAATAATAAATGTCAAACAAACAATAAAATAATAATAAAATAAAAAAAAACAAACAAAAGACATGAGAATGGGTTTGAAAGCAGTGTTTTTTTTTATGGAAGGAAGAGGTTGATGAAAAAAATGAAAAACAAATTGTTTATATATAGGAAAAAAATCATGTCATGATCCATTTTGTTTGACAGATGAAAAATATGAGTCATAATCCATTGTGATTGATTAATAAAAAATAAATGAGAGAAGATCAATTTTGATTGGTTGATAAAAAACATTAAATGAGATGGAGAATATGAAGATGTCACGTGTGCTATTGATTTTAAGGAAGACATTTGTATTATATAAAGATTCAATTATATTCAATCATTGTGTATCTATGTGATCTTATCTTCTTATTCTAAAAGCTTGTAAGGTTAAGCTATTAGTTAACCCTAATTATCCTCCTTAATTCCCTCCTTAACAACTAAACCTAGCTTCCTTAAGAAGCTTTTACATGTGAAATTAATGGCATTCACCCACTAGCCTTGATGACTTTCTTCCTTCTATATTTGAATTTGAATTTCCATCTTCCCATCATTAAATTGACCCTTATATCAATGAGTCTATAAGTATGTTGACCGTAATTAATGCGGTTTAACCACTTAACCCTGTCACTCCAATAATTCCTTCAAACTCCTCAATTAACTCCAAACGGAACCCCACAATCCCACTAACTCATGCCTATTTCTGGTAGACAAATTCTGCAGACTTTATGACTTTGTCTCACATGCTCAAAATTCTGCAGACTTTATTTTTTTTGTCAATGAGCAATTTTAGTGTTGCTTTTCTTAGTTTTATAAGTGTTGCTCTAGTGTTTCTTGAAACTTTGCACAGGTTAAAGAAAAGGTTAAATTTCCCTCATATATAATGTCTACACATAGTCATTAAAGTTTGAATAGGCCTTCGATCTGTTTCTTTTTCAATTTCTGATTTTTGGATTTTTCAAATTGGAAATTTCAGTTTGGCAAAATTATAATTAAATGTCTAGCAATATTTGGAAAATGATAAGTCTTTTAAATTGGTGGTCTATTTAGCAAGAAAGGAACATGTGTATGTTGGATAATATTGTTCTTTCAGCCGAGTAGGTTGTAGAGAATGTTAGTGTGACTATGGTTTCTTGGAAGATTTGCTTCAAATACGCGTATGTATTATGATTAATATTTCAACTGCATGATGAGGTAATTTTCTGCATAATTCGAAGCTGGTTTTTTATAAAAAAATAAATAAATAAAATATGTTGTGTTTTCTCGGGTGTTTTTGGCATAGTGGGTTTCATTATGCTCTTTGCTTTGGTTTGCAAATGTTTTGGAATACCATAGAGGTACTTTTTTCCGAAGGAGAGCGTAGATATACTTACCATACTTTTGTTGACTAATTAGCTTTTTTTTTTTGGCAAGTTACTCATTGATTTGTAGTTACTATAGATGTAAATGCATCCATCTACTAAGGATAGAAAATAGGGGCGCCAGTTCATAATGGTTTTATTTACAATGGTTATTAATAAGAGTCAAGGTTGACCACCGAAAATGTTGATATATACCTCTCAATGTCTGTGTGTGCACATGTTCTATTATACATTATGTCAAGGATTATTTTAAGAGCAGAGTTGAAGATATTTGTCACCAATAAAGACGATGACGATATTAATGTAACGTCAAATGTAATATTTAAAGAATAACTCTGACTATGCATCATATATATATATAAAATAAAAATGACTCCTGATATGTTATAATTGATGTGGATCAATTTTTTTTTAATACAAGAAAACATTAAAGTAAATTTTATGTTGAGGGAATTAAAGTAAATCTTTTATCATCTTTATATAATTATGTCGGTATTTTTAGTCGAAAGGACCCGTGCATTGCACGAGTTAGCGGTCTAGTTCCTATAAAATGCTCCTATATACTCAAGTGTTTTGTAGGGGAAAATTTAGGGTTTAGTTGTTGCTTGACCTAACAAGCTTTTATAATAAGAAATAGATAGATAAGAATTACTTTTACAGTTGTATAGGGCATGTTTTAAAACAACTCAAGATTGATCAAAGTCTCTAATCTCTATCCATCAAGGTGGTGTCCACTGTCCATTGCTCCATCAGAATACCTCTAATCATACTGCCACAAATTGTATTTTGGACAACAAACACAATATTGACATTGTTCAACAATCATATAGTTTTGGCAACACGAGTTGTGTACATCTCCACGAAAAACCTGTAGTTGAATATGTAGTCCATATATAGGGTTCTTCCAGGATTTCGACAGACATCTTTCCATGGCATTACACTTATAGAGGCTATCATATTCCTTATATATCAAACGCAAATTAACTAGCCACTGGCTATTACATATCCTTCTGATGACCAGTCTCCCATTGGTCCTTTCACAACCATGTTGGCTATTTGTGTCTGATTGACATACACCACCTGGTGGATTTATTGTAATTTGAAAAGTTAAGGATATGCAGTAATTGTTGCTTGATATACCTTGTGAATACATGTGCTCCAGTCTGAATCACCACACCCTCCATTTTTATTTTTTGCCTTGCTTGTAATTTTCTCTTATAAAGATTTGATTTGATGAATGATGATGTATTGGAATTTCATGAAATAGGAATTGCAAATATTATAAATTTTCAGGGAACCTTCAGCTAAGAAGAAAACTTTGGGTTTGAGTCAACGTGTGATTTAATTAAATGTTAGAATTTTCCACACAGGTCAGAATAATTTATTTAGTTTTATATGAATAAAAAAAAAGCAAGAGAGAAGGTTATTGTCTTATTGATGTTTTGTAACGGTTTTGATATTGATGTAAATGAACAACAATACAAAAGTACACCAAAATCTAATAGTTCAATGGAACCAAAATCTAAACAAGTCCTGATAGTGATAGAAGAAGAGCATAAATGCAAAAGAGTTTGTATTTCAACTATTATGACTATTGTATGAATTTGTTGGAGTACCCCCTTAATATTATCTTTTGTAGTTTTAGGTTGGAGTAACCCTCTGCATTTTAATTTAGTTCTTTTTACCTATTAAAAAAAAACAAATTACAACGATAACATTTAAACAAACATATAATAATTTTTTCAAACAATACCCAAACTAAAATTAGTAACGAAACATAACATCTGCCTCGTTAAAAACCTTGCTAGAAGAATCCGGCAAGGAAAAAAGAGAACAAAGCAAACAAAAACATCAACACATTTATATTACATGTAAAAGACAACTTCCACGCAAATACAAATGAATTGGTTAATTTGGGCTAGGACATCTAAGAGATACATGGCTGGATCTCTCTGCCACAAATATTTTCCTCCCACCAGCAAACTATAATCACTTACATTTGCTTATTAAAAAAAAAATACCAGTCCTTACAAGGATAAAATTTAAACATATATATCTTACAAATATTCAACACCTAGCACACTAATTATAGTCATAATTAAAGATTGTACGATCAAATCAAGCCGATGCAATCATCATTGGAGTGGTTGCCATTTTACATTCACCTTTTTTGAGGAAATCATTAATTCCCCAAATAATAATACGCAGTGTGAGTAACAAACCTGAGAAGGAAAACAATCCAATCCAAATACGAAGCAATGTTGAAAGTAAAACCTCATTATCACCCCAGACAGGATCTGGGGTAACCATTAATATTGCTATTCGGTAAGTAACAAGAAGAGTTGTGAGAGTGAAACACATCCCTATAGAAAAAAGCCACATACTAAACCTATGACTCAAACGAATACCACTCATAAGCAAGAGTAAAACACTTAGCGATGCAATGAAACATATTGTGTTCCAGAAAAGGAAGTGAGAATAGTCTTCAGGGTATACAATGGCTAAGACAGCATTACCCGGACATAGCCTCAAGTCCTCGTAACCATGAGAACATGCTACATTAGCTGCGTCTTTATCTCCGTCGTCTCTAACAGGCCTAACGCCACCAGGTGGATTTATAGCCATTTGAAACGTTATTGTTGCTATGAATATTGCTACTATACTCATGTTCCCTCTCATTTGATCCAACCACTCATTCTTGTTTTTGTATGACAACCAATTCACTACTAGTTCTAAAACCTTTCTCCAACCTTTCTTTGGTTCGTCATTGGTTGGGGTTTTTGTTGAACGACCATAATTATCCACTTGATTGTTCATTGTCTGTCCTTCAAAACAACAATGAAATATAAAAGAATTGTCATATCTTTTTTAATGTACCATATAACTCATAAATATCTGTTTGTGATTAAGGTGTGACGGATGATTGCACTCTCCATAAACTTTTTTTAAGATTTCATTTTAATTTTTCAATGTGAGACTAGATTATTTTTCCTGATACGATACAACATCAATTTTGAGAGATGGAAACAACACCAATTACTTTGAAAGAAGAAAAAAAATTGTTGCTTTAATGCATCAAAGACAACATTTTTTTAGTTTTTGTTGCAACAAAGTTGAGAAAATTATTAATTATTTTCTGATTTATTAGGAGTAGTTATTATAATGTGCTCAATAAACTACTAGAACATTCAAAAAATTTTTTTGGTGGTGGCCAGGATTTGAACCCCAGACCTTGCATATTTTATGCATTGTTCATACCAACTGAGTTAAGCTCACGAGGACTAGAACATTCAATTAGTCAAGAGAAATTAGTGATGAAAAAAAGAAATAAATCTATCACTAAATATTTACTCTCTAAATTTTCATATTTTTTCTCTCTAATTATTTTCATCACTACTTTAGTATTAAATTTTATTTTATCTTTTTTTTTTCCTTAAAAAAATTAAATAAAATTGAGTACAAGTGATATTTACCAGGGAGTGAGTTATGGTGGTGATGGATTTCACGAGAGGTTACTTTATCTGGGTTTAATGAAGGTATCATGTTGCTACTAGTGATATTTTAGCACCTTTATATTAGGAAAGGAGAGCAGCATTGGATTCCTTCCTTCCCTTCCAATACTTTTACTTACTGCTATAGTTTTTAAAATCAAATCAACATCAACACCACACATCGGAAAGAAACAGGGTCGCCGGAGTTCTGGAAGGGATGGTGGTACGGCCTTGACAAGCGCCAAACTTATTAATCTTTTGTTTTAGTCTTTACAAAATTTATTCATATTGAAATTGGTTAAAGAAATATGTAGAATATTTTATTTTAATCCCTCAAATTAAACACTAAAATGAATATTACAGAAATGAAAATCTATATAAATATAATTTACCAAAAGCAAAAAGTTGTATATTTGCAAAGATGAAAAGCAAGAAATAATTTTACAGATACGACGAAGAAATAATTTTACAGATACGACGAAGATTTTTTTTTATTTTAGTAGAAGACGTAGACTGCAGAGAATCTTCATATATTCCTGAACATGATATATAAGGATTGAATGTATAGTCAACACTTTACATACTCTCATCCCATATATGTAAGTTTACGTCATAACATCCATCTCCCTAACTATTGCAGTTGATGCATAAGAATTAAATGTACAAACAATACAAAAATTCATCATTAGGACGATGAAAATATTAATTACATACCTTGGCTGTTTTATTATTTGTATGATGAAAGCTCAACCGAAGATGCTATTTGGAATCGGCTGTGGAAGCCAAGATGTAGTGCGTACTTCTGAAGACAAATAAGGTTATATATACTAGCAAAATTAATCATAAGATGTGAGATAAGGGCATGGAAGGAATTTTTTCAAAGATTCAGGTACTTTTTTATTAATTGTGAAAAATAAAGTTTATTTTTTGAGGGAAAAAATAAAGTATTTATCAATTGATTGTGATAATTTCATGTTTGGATAAGTTAACTAAAAAATGATTTTAGAATAAATATAAGTTGTTTAGATTATATGTATAATCAATTTGCTGATAAGAAAAAATTATGAAAATAAATTATTTAAATTATAATGTCAAGGAAAAATTTAAATCACTATAATTATTTTGATAGATTTGTTTTTTGACAAAATCGGTCTGACAGGTTAATATCCCTTTTATAAACTTTCTCAAATGTTCCATCATTTTCAAAATTTTATAAAATAAATGAAAATTCTACAAACAAAACCTTTTTACAACTGAAAAAGATATTGGTCAATATAGCGTGCATATTTGTGGGGTTTTATGGGGTCTATTGTTTTTTCAAAATATGTCCTCTATCTGACAAGTTTAATATAATTTAGTTTGTAGAAACCTCCTAATTTATAGGAGTTAATATTTAAATGAGTAAACTGTCAATTTGATCTCTGTTTTTGTAAGTCACTTTCAAATTAGTTATTGATCCCATTAATATTTCAAAATAGTCTTTATCTTTGGCAGACGTTTCTCAATTAAATCACTCGTCATATGACAAAAACATAAAGACAAAGATCTAATTATTGAGAAACTTTTAATAATATTTCAAAGATTAATTATAAGTTGACACATTTTTTTGTACCATCCTTTTACACCTCCATGTGACAATAGGGAGAAGAGAGAGTGAGAGACAAAATTTTGGATGTACAAGGGATGTATGCCACATGGGATGATCAATCTATCCTTGCTCTATTTCAAAATGGTCTTTGTTTTGTCAAAAATTTCTCCATTAAGTGTCTTGTCATGCGACAAAAACATAGAGACATAGATCTAATTGAGAAACTTGTCAAAAACAAGGACTATTTTGAAATATTAATAGAGTTAAAGACTAATTTAAGGGTTTCTTACAAAGACAGGGATAATTGATGATTTACTCATTAAAATCTAAAATTTCTTATTCATTTTAGGGATGAAATTTTGACTATTATACTACTTGACAGACAAAAGAGTTTGATTTTTGGGACAAAAACAAAGTGATATTCATTCTTTCAAATTGGTAAAATACATCATAAACATTAACATGATCAACATCGTTAAAAACGTAAAGGGTTAATTTGCGAACAAACTTACAACACTCAAGTTAATAGCATAAAATGGAAAAATGCCAACAAATAATATGATAAAATTTTAATCACCATGATACCATGTTTCTGGATCTGCAACGTTGGCGTCCAAGTCATTGACTGAATTTGTGATTGACTAAAACTGATCTTTCAATATGAACCAAACGAACACCACAACAAGATACGAAATCAGACAATGCCGCACAAGACGAGAACACAACGCCGCACTCAGACGACGAAATCACGAAAAAACACAAAAGAAAAAACTTGATATATGTGAAAATCACTTATTTGGATCGAAAGAAAGGGGGAAAAATGATGTAGAGATGTGATTTTAGGTAAAAAAAAAAACTAAAACCATCATTCCTCGTTGAGTGAATGAGAGAACACTTAAAGAGAAGTTGAAGTTTCTCTCACTAAAAAAACTAGGCCGGCTAATTCTCTTCGACAAACAAAAAAGTTTAAAACACTGCTCATCAAAACAAAAACATTCCATTTAAAAGAAAACAAAACAAAAATAAAGTTTAAGACCCACACATAAAGTAAGCCACGATTTAACACTAAATAAATAAAGTTTTCTTTTATTCTTTTGCACGATATAAGGACAAGTATTTGCCACGTAATGCAATAAGTTTCGTTTCTTTAACGACGTTTTGTATAAGAGTAATGATATTTGAGTAATTCTTTTGTTACAACTTTTGGGACAACCTTGATGTTCTCACTTCTTATTGGTCAAACACAATGGAGAGAGAAAAAGTAAGAGAGAAAATAAAAACATAATGTGAGTATGAGAGAGAAAGTTGTACAAAAGTTGTACCAAAATGGTTGTACATATATCATTTCTCTTTGTATAATGTCTCCATATAGAGCAAGAAAAAGTCTTGCATAGATACAAACATAAATAAAATTATTTGGACACACACAACAATGAAAAAAATTAAATGATAAATAAATTAGTTACATCGTTTAACATCATTAAATCAATTTATCTTTTTTAAAAAGGATATTTGTGTGAGTGTGCCCAAACTTATTACATTTAGGTTTGTCCCTGATAATGTGATACAATTGGATTGGTTTTTGTACTTTAATTGAATGTGGGAGAAATTCTTGCATAGATACAAGCAAAGCAATTAGTATTTTTGGACGCAAACAAACTTAAAAGTAGTAGTAGTAGCAGTAGTAGTGGTAGTAGTAGTGGTGGTTGTGGTGAATCCTAACCTCTAAACTAGGGGGTTTACTAGTTCTTACTACCCCAAACTCTAAATAATAATAGCAGAAGCAATACCTTCCTTGTCATCTAATTGAAATAAAATCATTCCATACTTTACATAATATCAACTAAATAAATTGCAAAACATCAAGAAAGGAACAAATAAATGGAATTCTCTGCAAGAATTGTAAGCCACAGAAACGGCCGCATGCCACTGTTGGTATCGTCTTCTTCTTCATTAGAAAATTCATTTGGCCCCTTCAACAAATTCAAAGTTTAACTATATCATCCCATTCTTAGGACAGTGACAGAAATGCATTAAGCAACTAATTAAACAGCATAATATATAACAAACTACTCAATAAAACTGCTAAATAGTTTTTTGCTTCGATTATCAATGGTAATACTATGGTAAATAATGTATGAAATATACAAATTTAATCAGACAAAGTTAACAAACCACATGGGAAACATCCTGAAAAATTAATGAGAATTGAAATTCACAACAGATGATTGATTGAAACCTAAGAAAATTGATCATGATTCACAACACTTCGTTATTAACTCTTGAACATTTTTCAAAGATTAGCCGCAACTTTGTTACATCAGCATAACACAAAAATAACATGACAAATATTTATATACACTCCATTCAATACCAAATAAAAATGCATAAAGGTGATAAAAATAATTATTAAAGTATAAGAAAATATCTTGACATTATCACAGCTTATCTAATAAGAATGGTTTCTAATCTTGAAATATCTTTGATTGTTTCCTAAGGATTAGTTTATTCTAATGCTCAATAGTGTGCCTGAGGAGGAACAAGAATATATGTAGCAGCCTAGGCTTTGGATCAGAAGATAAATCTCTAGTGTGCAAATTATATGAAGCAATTTATGGCTTCAAACAAGCTCCTAGAACTTGTTTAAACACATCAAGAAACTTGATTTTACACCAAGCAAACATAACCCTTTTTGTTCAGACTTACCACTCGTACTTACACACTATAGTGATTTAAGTCTATGTTTATTCCAGCTATTACATCACAGCTGCTAGTAATTCACTTTCCCACATTCAACAACTCATCACCAAGTTAAACAGTTAGTTGTCACTCTAGCAGCTTAAGAATTTGAAATATTTTTTGGCTATATATAGAGGTTCAACACCTCAAAATTGGTAGCCTATTCCTCTCCCAAACTAAATACATTTGTGATTTTCTTGACACATATTAATATCAAAAATCTTCCAAAACACAAATTAAAGTGTGTAGAAACATATTAATATCAAAATCTTCCAAAACACAAATTTCAAAACCATGCTTTACAATATATCAAAGCTAGTCAAAACTAGTTTTAGGAATATCAAAAATAGAAATTGTCACAACAAAGTATTTTCAGGAACATATCAAAACTAGTGCACATAATATGTACAATCAAATCTCCATTTCAAATCCAATACTTTATAAATCATAAGTAGCCTCAAATAGAGTATATATTAATGCAGGCGGTTTTGACACAATAAAAGTGTGTAGAAGCATTAAAGTGTGTAGAAGCATTGAAGGGTGAAGCGGCGATGCCGGAAAACTTGACACAAGCGGAGAAGTGTGAGATGATAGATAAGGCAAAGAGTGCCATTGTTTTATGTCTCGGAGATAAGATTTTAAGGGATGTCGCAAGGGAAGCTATCGCGACATCAATGTGGGCTAAGTTAAAGTCATTGTACATGACAAAATCGTTGGCTCATAGGAAACTCTTGAAACAACAACTCTACTCATTCAAGATGGTGGAGTCTAAACCAATCACGGAGCAATTGACGGAATTTAACAAAATTCTTGATGACTTCGCCAACATTGAAGGTAATATGAAAGATGAGGATATGACTTTGTTGTTACTATCATTACACAATAATTCTTCATATTATAACAATCAATAATGGATAATTTTTACACATGCAATCAGGGCTGTTCCTATGAAAATAGAGGCTCGACTCTTAACTAAAAATAAGCCCTTAGTAAAATAAAATACATTTTTTTTAAAACAACAATCATCTATTTTAAATTGAAAATATGACCTGTAAACATAAAAAATATTCATCATTGTAAGTAACATAGAAAAGATCAATATTAATAAAAAATATAAAAAACAACTTCAAGCGAATATTTTTATCAATTTTCTAAGTTGTTATTTTTCTTAGTAGGCAAAAAAAAGTTTATCATGTTTTTTTTAGAGAATAATTATAATGTTTGTTGTTAGAGTTTTGTTATTTTATACAACAAGTATAAAACAGAAAATTACAAGTGCTCTAACAAAAATAAGAACAAGAAAATAGTTATATATATTATGTTTTTATTTGTAGATATATAAGTCAACATGTTAAATAGAGTTAGGATGAATTAGAGGAAAAATAGTGGGTCTTCAGGATATAAGGGCCTCAAATCCATATCTAAACCAAGGCCCTCTTATACGAAAAAAATATTAATTAAAGAAGGAAAAAAGGGATCTATGTGTGTTGAATCCAAGACCTAGATTACCACTAAGACTATCTTTATTGGGAGAGTTTTAACTATTTAAGACCCGGTATTTAATAGATACCTCCAATGGGGAGAATCTTTTTCAGGGTCTTATAAGACCCGGGGTCTTATTTAAGACCCCCACTTTTAAGCGGGATCCGCACTCTTTTAATATTAAAAAATTAAAATATAATGTTATAAAATTATTGATTGTTGATTAATGGGTCCTACTTAAGAACTTTGTGTGAGATCTGAGTTGGAGGGATTGAGTGCTTATTAAGTACTACTATTAAAAAATTATAAATGAGTATTGTGTACACGTGAGACCTATTTAAAAACTTAAAAATAGATATTTCTATTGTGGATGCTCTTAGACAACTCTGCATATCTAAATATTTTCCACCTCATTTGTATATATTAGTATTTTACATGAATAGATAATTTAAAAGAAATAATTTGGGCCTCAAGATTTTGGAGGCTTTAGCACCTCCTCAAAACCGACCCTACATGCCATGCATGTGTACCACACTAGTTAACTTCCAAGCAATCCGACGTAATAAAACACAAGTTCAT
>Ga0228711_1001178_pt1 | contig 37380 bp, 14 predicted proteins | sample MedpolnodulmetaG_2_FD_177996 | JGI IMG/M metagenome (GOLD analysis project Ga0228711, IMG submission 177996) | Root nodule microbial communities from Medicago polymorpha collected in Santa Monica, California, United States - brown nodules | ecosystem: Host-associated > Plants > Roots > Nodule...
TTTTGATCATGTCTCAAATTATCTTTTATATGGTTTTCTACCGACTTGGATTAGTTTGATGGTGTTGACATTAGATCTAGAGTATGCTCATCTCAAGGTCTCATTTTGATTCTGTCAATTTTTGTGGTCTGATTTAACATCTTTAAAAAAAAATCTTTTAAGTAGTTTTTGGTTCAATTTATATCATTTTATGAATTCAGATTATGCTGTTGATTTTATTTTGCTTTGCAATATAAAAGCTGAAAAGTATGATCGCCTCTTAGTTTCAATTCGAAGTACGGATTAGTATGGCCGGACAAAAAAATTCCCATTGTCAAATTTTTTGAAGGACAAATATCACCTATAGTGCTTTATGTTATATTTTTTAATGGCAAATATATTATATTTATAGGACTAGGACATATTTGTCGAGCCGCCAACCCGAAGAAAACATTGGGTTTTGGCTTTAAACTTCCAATTAGAACTTTTTATAGGCTTTTTATTGAGTCCCTAAGTAGAGCTAGTACGGGTCACGAGTACCTCGTTTGGCCCATATAACTACAAATGCTATAATAAATTTGTAGCACTAAAATTTTGCCTTTATGTAACTACACAAATATATAAGAAAATAGGTAAATTTTGCCTCGTTTGGCCTAATTACAAGAAAATTCAATGCATGTATACCAAAACGAAGAAAATAGGTCAATTTTAGATGAATTATAAATCTAGGAAAGATCATAGCTTTAAAACGGAAGGTGATAAACTTGAATGAGGTTGTGTCACTCCAAAACATTAAGATTTTTAATTTCCTCTTTTGTTTTTTTAATTACTCCATCCACAATGAAATATAAGCAAAAAGTGTAGTTGAGAATTTGATATACATGGACTAAATTTTTAATCACACATCAACTTTTCAACTACCACTTATGTATATATTTTATTGTTGAGAAGGTATATTTTTCGGATAAATAAAAAATATCGGTTATGAGAAATTTTGAGGAACTTTTATATAATTTTATACAAATAAATAAGAGTCACCCTGTTTAGCCTGCTACCTTTATATGACCAAGCTCTTGTATTAATTTTTGATTTCGTATTTATGAATGTTTTACCATGTACCCTTGTAATTATACCTTTACCGCGCTAAATGATATACCACTCCTATTTTATCCTATTCTCATTTGACTTCACCACGACAAATTATATCATAAATCTTTAGTTAAATTATACAAATTATATCATCAATCTTTAGTTGAATTTTATCCTATTCTCTTGTATTAAATGATATCCTTCTCCATCTCTCTTCCATCTGCTTCCTCATTTCAATTTTCTAGTTCTCCAATCCTCTTCTCTCATTTCACCACCAAATCTTTTAATATTTCTTATTAATCCATAAACTTTGTACATATGCATGTTTTTGCATTACAACCACATGATTAACAAACTAAATTTCTCTTTTACAATGACACTCTTTTTTCTCAATTTTTTAATATTTCAATTCAATTCTTGTTTGGTTTCAATAAATTATTATCACCATTCACCATTTCACTAACAGGGAAGAACATGTTATAATTAATTAACAAAGTTGTGAATTTATGTCAATAAAGTGTTTTAGAGACATAAAGTGACTTGGAAACAGACGGAGGGTGGAGGTTTTTTTAGAATACTTGTTCTCTATTTTCCAATTTATAAACTTGACTGTCATTTATTCAATTCATGATTAAAAAATTGGTAGAGAAAATATTTTGTGGGGTGAAGTCAGATGACAAGAGGGGAAAAGTGGATTTTTTATGGGTTGTCCTTTGTAGAGGTGAAAGTATAATGTTTCGTATTTAAATAAGTAAAGCTTTCTGGCCCAACCCAACAAAACCCGAATCCATAACAAACAGGTAACCCATTTTGGCTCTCTAGACTGTGCAAGAATGACTCTCGTATATAATAGATGATTAGGGTTTTCAAAGTAGCCCTTCTCACTTGCAGCTGCTACTCACTCTCAGACTATTATCTGCTGCGGCTATCCTTAACCCTCTCACAAATTAACAGTTTCACGATTTGTTGTTCCTTCCATTCCACCAAATGTAGGCAAAAAGCTGTCATGAGCGAGCCTTTGGTATTATTAACTACACAAAGGTATGCCTTAGATCAGATCTAATTCCACTTTCCTCAATTTTTTTTTGCAAGTATTCATTTTTATTTGTAATCTATTTTCTTCTAATTTTTGCTAAAATTGTTGCAGGTTCATTGTAGAGATCGGACACTATTCCTTGATAATGATTTCGATTTTCTATCTCAACATCGAGTGTGATTTCTTTGATTAAATAAGTGAATTCTCAAAATAAGGGCTTCTTACAAACGGTACTTCAAAATCTTCTTTACATATTATATTTATGTTTAGGGTTAAATGACATTCAAATTTCTCATATTTATTAGGTAATATAGCTGAATATAAAAAATCTCAGGGCAAGGATTTGGAGAGAGACTGAAAAGTAAAACTAAAATGTCGAGATAAAATGAAAATAGTGACTTGTTGAGTTGCAATGATAAATAATCCTTGTAATATTGTGCATATATCAATTTGAAATTAGCATGTTACTTGTTTTACTCTATTATCTGTATTCTGTTGCTTTGATACAGCTGCTGCTTGGGAGTTTGGGCTGAGATTCTAGTATATAGTATACAACTCTACATTTTTTAGTGTAGACTTAGGCAAAATTAAAAATAGTTTTTGTTCTTTATAATATTTTAGGATGGAATATTTTTTCTTCAATGTTATACATTTACTGGTTTCAAATAGAGATCATACTCATGGGTTGAGTTTTATATTTCAGGTGAAACAGTACAGGATTACGCTAATCCCAGCATATCCCTTCCAACATGGATCATCACCCATGTTGGAAGGGATGCAGAATGCCTCTATGAAGTTTGACAGGGATTTGAGCTATAACCCTACACAGTCTAAGTTAGACTTAGAATTAGCAATGATAAAGTCCCTGTCTGCACAAGAGGCAGCCACATATTCTGCTCATTTGCTGAAGTGGAAGCCCATCTAGAGGAAGCTGAAGAGGCAACAGAGGAGGCTGAGGTTGCAGAAGAAGATTCAGATGCAGCAAAAGCTTTTGTAGAAGCTGCAGGGAAAAGACTGATGGGGAGAAACAACCCAAAAGATGGTAAATCTTGGCTTTTCCTTTCTTTGTAATACTATAACGTAATACATCAATAGGACACGTAGAATCTCAAAAGGTCATCCATACACCTACTTCGCAGTTAAAATACGATTATGTTATGATTTCTCTATATCATAGACCGATCTAACTCGACAAGCACCTATTTGAAAAACAAAAACACATAACAGTTATGTAAGTGGTTGGAAGTGAATAGGAAAATCATGCCACTTTTATTATGTTGAGGGAATATAATTGTTTTCCTTAGATAAAGGAATGTTTCTAGTTGATGAGACTTTAAGCTCAAACAAGAAAGAAAGCTACCAATGGAATTGAAAATGGGTGGTTTTTTTTTTTTTTTTGCTTAAGAAGTTTCTGATGTACTTTGGTGTGTTGTTGCATTCAAGGTTTCTTAAGGGCTTGGTTTGGTTTTGGTAGTTTAAGGTTATTATTGTGAATCTGAGCTATGCTATGATAAAAGTTTGTGTGAATTTCCCCCTATTTTAAAGCTTTTCCATGAGTCTGCATATATTCTAATGTTTAGAACCAAATAATAATGTTGAATTTTCGTCCACTACTGTTTGCTAGTGTTTTCTTTTAATTTTTTCTTTTTGTATCATTTCTTATCCTTTTTCAAATAGTGGTTTTAATTCTTATAAAAATAAATTATCCTCTTGCAGCAGTATCGTAGTGAAAATATTTGTAGCAACAAATCTACTTATATCTCTGACATAAAGAGAAAATTAATTAGTATTCATGTAAGGAAATAATTTTTTGAATACTCTCCACCAATGTATCATTTTCTTTGATTGTCTATCACTTGACTGTGTTGTATTTTTTGTTGCAGTCTTATTATTGTCCAGATACATATCCCATCATCGTACACTACATGGAGTATGTAAGAAAAAACGGTCAAAGGTCTGACCAGAGGAGAGGATAATGGGATCGGACATGATTTCAAGTGAAATCGGACATTTGACGTATTCAAGAAGCTGTTCAGCGGCCATTGCTGTCTTTTTGGCTAAAAAAAATCTAAACCTAATCTTCGAGTTTGAATGCCGCCAACGACCTCATTTGTTTGTTCCATTAAAATGGTGTTAAAAAGTCTTCTTTAGATTTTCTGTTTATGTTTAAGGTTAAATCATTGAAATCTAGTATTAACATTCAAAGTGTTGATCTTTATTGATATTGATCAACTATAAAATTATCATTTACATGGATGTTGTTTTAGTTTAATTCATTTACGAGTTCACATTTTGCTGCTGACTTTGTTTTGCTTTTCTGATTGGCAAGTAAACGTCTTTTTTTTCTATGCTGAAAACTATGATCACCTAGTTTCAATTGAATATAGCTAATTGAATAGCGTGGCTCTCTATTTCAATTGAAAATGTGTAATCTATAACACTAGATATTGATACAGTCACATTATATTTTCCAGATCTTGTGTCCTCCTTATTCACAAATGAGTAACAATATTTTTGAAACTATATCCAATGATCCAAAAATTAATGCAAACTTACTTTATCTTGTTTTGGGATAAACATAATATTTTTGGATTCAATGTGTTTTCTTTGTGTATAATTAACTAACTGCATTGAATGGAAGCACTTCTTGGATTGATGTTTTTTTGCTTTGACCTTGTTTGTGGTATATGGTTGTGCTAATTGTTTTCTATTCATTTGTAATTATTTATCAAAATAAAAAATCATACTCTTGTAGAATCAACAAGTAAAAATATTGGCAGCAGCAATTCTATTTTATATCTCTGACAAACATATGAATATTAGTATTCATGTATATTTTTTCTTTGAAAGCTTGTCACTTGACTGTTGTATTTATCTATCGTATTAGATACTGATTTTTTTGTTTTTCAACTCTTGTAGTTGATTTGTAAATATATGTTTTCAACACGTTACCTTTCTGAGTTTCTATTGTTCATATATGGTTTTGTGCTAAGCTATCAGCAACAGCTTTGTATGTCAATCTTATGTTTCGTTCTATTTTCAGATGTTTAGAATGATCATAAGGATGAAGAAGTTCAAAAGGATGGCTCCATGAAAATGGAACTTAAATTTAATTTAGATTTTATGTTTAGGGTGAAATCATATATCGAATTATAGTGATGACGTTCACGATTTCGATATTTATTGATATAGATCATGTTTCAAATTATCTTTTACTTGGCTTCTGATTCGGTTTATTTCGTTTTATGTGTTTAAATTATACCGCTGATTTTGTTTTGCTTTTCTAATTAAATTTAAGTTTATTTCATAAGCTTATTTTGAGCTTATGCAAGACATCTTATGCAAATTAATAAGCTTTTATTAATTATTCATAAGCTTGTCAATGTAATTTATGGAAAAAAAATTATGAATGTATAATTTTTTTGAAAGAATTAACATAAACACTTATTTATTAGCATAAGCTAATCCAAACTGGTAGTTTGTGTTGCCGTAAAACTTATGTCAATTTTTGGCAAAGTATTTGAAAAAATTTCCTGGATTATTTCTTCTTTTATTTAAAGTGTTTACAAAATTTCTTAAAAAAAAAAAGTTGTTCACAAAATTTCCGTCCACAATTCAATGTTTTTAGTTGATTTTTACAAAGTTGTATCGTCATTTATATTTGACAAAAGGGTCTTAGAAAAATAGTGAAGTCATTTATCTTAAAAAAATTATGAAGACGGTGTAGATACTAATGTGACGTCAAATGTGGTCTACAAAGAAGTATTTTGTAATTTTCATAACTATGAATGTTATTTTTAATATGATTAGTGTGAATCCATGTTTATGATACAACTTATATGTGAACTATCCTTTAATTTTTTATTTTATTTTTTTTTTTTGACAAATATTATGGACATACAAAATGGTTCTTCTTTAGTTAGTACATAATTAATGTAGTAATTCTTAGTGAAAATGGAATTAGGGTTAGGTTTGGATGTAACTTGACCTAAGTACCAAACCAACATTTAAAATAAGAGAAAAATAAGAGATAAGAGATAATAGACAATAGTGAATTCTTGAGTTCAACAAAAAAATGAACACTATATTTGATAAAAAAAAATCATATAATTATTGAAAAAATATATCATTTAATTATTACCCTTTTTTATTGAGTGTGACCATAAAGAGTGTTCAAATGATTATGTCTAGTTGAGCTCTCAAAATGGAATTGGACATATTTGTTGAGCCGCCAACCCAAATAAACATTGGATTTTGGCCTTAAAGTTCCAATTCGAATTTTTTATAGGCTTTTTATTGAATCCCGAATAAAAGTGACTTGGAAACAAACGGAGGGTGGAGTTTTTTTGGAATACTTGTTCTCTGTTTTCCAATTTATAAATTTGACTGTTATTTATTCAATTTCAGCAACAAAAAAAAATTTGTGGGGTGAATTCAAACGACAAGAGGGTTAAAGTAGAATTTTTTATGGTTTTTTCTTTGTAGAGGTGAAAGTATAATTTTCTGTATTTTAGTAAGGCTTTCTTCCCAACCCAACAAAACCCGAATCCATAGCAAATAGGTAGCTCATTTTGACACTCTAGACTCAAAAATGACACTTTTATATAATAGATAATTAGGGTTTTCAAAGTAACCCTTTTCACTTGCCGTGCTGCTACACACTCTCAGACTATTATCTGCTGCTGCTATCCCTAACCCTCTCACAAATTATCACTTTCACGTTTTGTTGTTCCTTCCATAGTTCCAGGTTTTGTTGTTACTTCCATTGCACCAAATGTAGACAAAAAGTTGTCAAGAGCGTGCCCTTGGTATGTTTAACTACACAAAGGTATGCCTTAAATCACATCTAATTCCACCTTCCTCAATTTTGTTTTGCAAGTATTCATTTTTATTTGTAATCTATTTTCTTCTAATTTCTGCTTAAATTGTTGCAGTTTCATTGTTGAGAACGGATGCTATTCCTTAACAACGATTTTGATTTCTCGTAGTCATCTACAAACCGCTTTCATTGGTGGTTTAGTCATGAAATTGTTCTATTTTTCTATCTACATCGAGTGTGATTTCTTTGATTAAAAAAGTGAATGTGAGTCAACAGGTCAAAAGGATGGCTTCTTAAAATCGGTACTAAAAAATCTTCTTCAGATATTGTATTTATGTTTAGGGTTAAATGACATTCCAAATTTTCATATTTATTAGGTATTGACACTCATCTCATAATTCTATCTATCATTGAGAGTGCAATGCCTTTTTTTTATTACGACAACGTAAGAGGAACCTAGATACACATTAAATTCAGGCCTAATCAATTCAAGACGTATATTTTGTCCAATACTGAAGTATGAGTTTTACAAGCTGTATAGTGTATTAAAAAGTAAATGTAATTAGCACCCTCTCATCTGTGATATGTGTGATGCAGGGACTCTTGCTAGCTTCCCTATAAAGTAGTAAGCAACTCAGAGTTTTATCCATAAAGATCAAAGGGACGAAAAATTATCTCCGATTGGAGACAAATACCAAGCAGAAATTCCATCTTCCATATTGAAATTTGACTGCAATTATTCTCCAGAGAGTCCACATGATACTACTGAGACACCACGTACCTTCTACAAATGTTCAAATGATACTTGGACCAAACTAGAAGTAGAAAGTTTAATGCTTGGCTTGTATATATTTGGAAAAAGCTTGGCTCAACTAAAAAGATTTATTGGTCGTAAGACCATATAGCTGTTGTGCAATTTTTCTACTTTACAATATTCTACAAGTCTGAGGATCATAAAAGGTGGCATGCATATAAGAAAGCAGTAAAAGATTATAAAGGAAAGGGAAAACTTTTGTCAGAACCAACACATCATCAACACTTTTTAGGTCGTTTACTCAACGATGAGTCAGAGGAATGGTGCAATAAAATATTTGAGGTATTTACTGCATTGAATTATTCTTGAGTTTATCCTATTTCATTTCATCATTACATAACATCATAAACAGTACTAACACATCACTCATTAATGGAGTTGAGTCCTCTCCCAAGGTGCAATAGTGTGACAAAATATTTTTCATGTAAATAAGTGTTATCACACATCAATAGTGTGATCAAAATCTTCTTTTCTAGTAGTTTGGCTTAGATTTTTTTTTTTATTTTTAAAACAGCATATATTAATTAAACTGCCCCGGCACAAGCATTACCAAAAGGCTATAGGCAGAATACAAGAGGCCAACGGCAGCTGACCATGAAAACAGAACAGCACCAATACACCAGTAAAAAACAATTACAACAGCACCCAAAACCAACTATAAAAAACCAGCACTAGAAGCTGTCCTATAGGTCACAGAACCGAAAACCAAAGACAGCAAGACTAAAAACATGCATCCTCTGAAGCAGCCCCCGCACACAACCACCACACACTACCTACTACCTCCTTAGGCACTCTTTCGGATTCCAACACCACTCATAGAAAAGACATGTCGCGATTTTCAACTTACTCAACAACCAATGCCATGACAAAAGCTTTATTTCTTCGACTAGCTCATCGATACCTTTCGCCTTAGATTTATTGTTGTAATGAATGTTCACTTACACTTGTGTTATTTGCTAAAATTAAATTCAATCACATTGGAATCTGTAGGTGTGTCAGAATTTTTGGGGAGGAAAATTGTCGTTAGAAAACAACGTCTTTGCTTTGAAGAATGTAGTAGGAGTTGAAGCTCTTATCGATGCAGTAGGAATTTGTAAACAAAATGATCTTACAAATCTTGAAGGAATTGATATGAAGTCTATTTATGAAATTCTTGAAGAAAAAGATTTCTCCAAGATTACATCATATATATAAATAGTACACATCCTCTCAGGTGATTTTAGAATAAGCAAGATTCAAGCTAGTGGCATTTAGTGGAGAAAGAATTCAACTGAGGAATGACCTGGTCAAATTTCTAAATCCCCTTTCTTACATTGATTTTGTTGTAATATTGCATCTTACTCTTGCAAGTGTAGAGATGTATGATTATTGGATTTTTGTGCATGGTGATATGTGTGATGAATGATTGCATCTTACTTTTGTTGAAAATGAACTGCAACATTGGAACATTGTTGAAAATGAGACTGAAAAGCAAAATTAAATATGTCAAGTAAAAATGAAAATAGTGAATTCGTTGAGTAGAAATGATGAGAAATAGCCCTTGTAATAATGTTGCTTTGATACAGCTGTTGTGAGTTTGGGTTGAGATTCTAGTATATAGTATACGACTCACATTTTTTTTTGTAGACTTAGACAACATTAGTATTTTCTATGAATCAAAAATATTTTTTGTTCTTTACAATATTTTAGGAATCAATATTATTTCTTCATTTCGTCTTATACATTTATTGTGAGCCATATTTGGATGCTATTCTCATTTTTAAATATCATATTTACCGGTTTTTAATTATAGATCCCATCATATCCCATCATCATACACTCTGGAGTACGCTAAGAAAAACCGGGATAAAGGTCAAAGGTCTGACCAGAGGAGAGGATAACAAGATCGGACATGATTTCAAGTGAAATCGGACATTTGAACCGTTCAAGAAGCTGTTCAGCCACCATTGCTTTCTTATGGCTAAAAAATATCTAAACCTAATCTTGGATTTTGAATGCCGCCGTCGATCTTGTTTGTAGGTTCCATAAAAACGGTACTAAAAAATCTTCTTTAGATTTTCTGTTTATGTTTAGGGTTAAATCATCGAAATCTAGTACTAACATTCAAGGTGTTGATCTTTATTGATATTGATCAACTATATAATTATCATTTACATGGTTGGAGTTTCAGTTTAATTCATTTACGAGTTCACATTTTGCAGTTGACTTTGTTTTGCTTTTCTGATTGGCAAGTAAATGTCTTTCTTTTTATTTACACTGGCTAGTAAATGTCGAGTAGACTAATTAAATGCTGAAGAATATGATCACCTAGTTTCAATTGAAAATACCTAATCTATAACACTAGATATATTGATATAGTCACATTAAATTTTCCAAAGATTAGGTCTTCTTTATTCACAAATAAGTATGGATATTTTTGAAAGAGTGCTGCTATACAGCACGACAAACTCGACACACGAAAAGCCGCACGACATGTTGAATTGCATCCAAATTGCTTAAATAATGAATTTCTTTTTGGTTATTGATGCTTTTGTATACTGTAGTAATAACAACATACATAACCACTTCCAATATTTAATTATATATAAAAGCAGCAGTATATATTAAAAAATAATGTTACCAAAGCAATTGTGAGGTAGGACACATATATAGACAACCGAATGGGATGTTTGTATGATTTTTCATAGGAAATATACAGCACAGGCAATATTTGTCATTTTCTGCTGAATCCAAATTTTAAAAAAAAATAGTAAATGGTAGTTAAAAACTTGTTCGTGCAAATTACAGGACAAAAGTTGTCGTGTATTTCAGCATTTTCCTTTTTGAAAACATATGAAATAATCCAAAAATTAATGCAAACTTACTTCATCTTGTTTTGGGATAAACATGATATTTTTGGATTCTGGGTTTTCTTTGTCGATTATTAATTAATTGCATTGGATGGAAACACTTCTTGGTATGATATTTTTCTGCTTTGACAATGTTTGTGGGATATGATTGTGTTAATTGTTTATCTTTGATGTTCTACTCTTAGTTAAACTTTTCTATATTCTGATTTTAAGAAACTAAATAACTTTGTTGAATTTTTATCCACCTTGGCCTGCTGTTGTTTTCTTTTCATTTTTCCTTTTTGTATGATTTCTTATTGTTCTTTCAAATAGTATTTGTAATTATTTATCAAAATTATAAATTATACTCTCGTAGAATAAAAAAGTGAAAATATTTCAGCAGCAATTCTATTTTATATCTATGACAAGCTTATGAATATTAGTATTCCTATATCTTTTTTAAATTTCCTTTATAAAGCTATCTTTCCAACTTGTTACCTTCCTGAAAGTTGGTTGGTTTCTACTGTTCATATTGGTTTTATGCTAAGCTTTCAGAAACAACTTGGTGTGTCAATCTTATGTTTCTTTATATTTTCAAATGTTTAGAATGATCAAAAGGATGAAGAAAGTCGTCCACCTGAGGGAAAAGAAAGTCCACTTTGTGGGATGTTAAGTCAGAAGTTCAAAACGATGGCTCCATAAAAAAGGAACTAAAAAATTAATCTAGATTTTATGTTTATGGTGAAATCATGGAATTATAGTGAGGACGTTCATGATTTCGTTATTTTTTGATATTGATCATGTTTCAAATTATCTTTTACATGGCTTCTAATTCAGTTTATTTCATTATATCAATTCAAATTATATAGCTGATTTGATTTGCTTTTCTAATTGGCTAGTAAATATAATGTCTACTTATTAAATGGTGTAAAATCTGACAATCTCTTTTTTTCAATTGAAAATACCTTCGCAGGAGCGGAAAAATTCCCATTTGATTTACAAAAAAATGTCCACAGCATCTACAGAAAAATGTCTACAGTGGTAGTTGGATTCTAACATAGTAAATGTTTTGTTTACACCTCATGTAGGTGACACACCATTAAACTAAAATAAATAAGGCTTAATCAATGATTTGGTCTCTTAAGTTATTTGCTGGTTACATTTTAGTCACATAAGTTATTAACGTTACAATTTGGTCCCTTTAAGTCATCTTCCGTCAACCAAATAAATCCCCACCTTCAAAACCGTTAAGCCAATGTCTAAGGTGGATATACATTGCAAGTAGTCACATCGCCGTTCACATGTACCTATTTAACGTTTTGGCAAAAGACTAACGGTGAGGATTTATTTGGCTAACAGATACTAAGTTAAGGGACCAAATTGTAACGTTAATAACTTATGGGACCAAAATGTAACCAACAAATAACTTAAGGGACCAAATCATTAATTAAGCCAATAAATAAACAAAGAAAAAGAAAGCGATGCTATAGTGAGCTGATGTTATAGGAAGTGAAAAATAGAATTAAAATCGCGTGTTGAATGAATGTATGATAAGTTGGAGTTTTTAAATTCCATTGTTTAAACAAATTAGCCCAATTTTTCGCAACATACGATTAACAACGCTGAAAAATGTGTGCAACATACTCAAATGGGTATTAAATTCCAAATTAACTTTAGTGAGTAGCTTCATAAAAGAAAAGTGGAAAATGGGGGTCGAGTTCAAAATGGAATTGATCAACACCACTATCTATCCAAACCTTATATGAGTTGATCAACACCATATTCCACAATCTTGTTGCGCCACGACCCTAATCTATTGGATATCTACTACGTAAAGGGCTCCCTTGTATTCTCTCTCTGTGGGTTAGCTCCAATAGGAAGCCCCTGATAAGTAAAAGGGATAGAACTTGTCCTATGAGGGAACCTCCATCTAAGTTCAAAAAGTCTTAGAGAACATTCATACCGATTGCATTGCTCTCAGCAAAATTAACTATGAGGTTTGAAGCCAGACTAACACATTGTTGTATGCTTTTCATACACCACAAATTAGTCATCAAAGCTTTCCCAATGAAAAGAGTATCGTCAGCATACAGCAGATGCGACACAAAAAGCCCTAAAGAACCAATTTGGAACCCAGTGAACTCCCTTAAATATTCTGCTAATGGAACCAATCTGTAACCCAATTAGCTCTCCTAAATCCTCTCCTAAAAGATTCAGGTGATTTTACAAGAATATTCTTTTAGTCTAGTTGTATTCGAATAAACTAAATTATTTTAGAAAAAATGATTATTACGATAAAGAAACACAAATAGATTCTGATTTTTATAAAATCTCTAAATTGTTGAATGTCAAAAAAAAATTAATCCCTAAAAAAGGCTCATATGAGGCTTTTTGTTATAACTTTAAAAAAAATCAATTTAAAGAGATTGTATCTATTTGTAACAGTTTTTTTTAATTTGGACTAAAAAAATATAAAAACACCTTAAATATAAATATATTAAGACTTGTTATATAAGTTTTATCCAAATAAAATAATTTTTTAAAGAATAGATTGTTATTACTATGATCAAACACAAACGTGGTTATACTTTTTCATAATTATAAGATTTTTTTTTGGACAACAAATTAATATTAAAACGAAGTGGTAGTAGCACAAGACGAATCACTACGGAACATGAAATAACAAAACACCAAGAATAAGAAGAAAAACACAGTCGTGGTTCTTGTGTACACAACACATCATAAACAATATAGTGAAAATTGAAAACAGAAAACTAAAACACCATGGAAAAAAGCAGCAGAGGCAACACAGTAACAATGCTGTCAAAACACGCACCAACAACAGCAAAACCACAATCCCTTGGATTCAAAATCCACTCGTGGTAAAAAACACAAGGCAATTTTAAGCCTAATATGACTCTGTTGTCTGGAGAGTACTTTCATCTTTTTCATCAAGTCGTCAACCTCCTTGATCGAATTACTAAAAATACAATCATTCATCTACTTCCAAATAACGTTTTTAGCTGAAAAAGTGTATATTATGGCGGTTTAAAGTGCCATTTTGATGAAAAATAATAATAATAGTAATTAGCAGTCATTTTATTCAACGCGTATTTTGACAGTTCGCATGGCGGTTCTTCTTAAACCGATATTTTAAACTTTGTGGCAGGAAAAATTATGACATAAACGTTGTTTGCATGGTTGTTCTTCTAAAACTCAACTTTGTCCCCATCTTTTGACACTTGAAATGGGTTTTAAGGCAAATAGTCTCTAATTTTTGGCAACATTAAACAAGTTGGTCCTTCTGTAACTTCAGGTTAACCAACAGAATTAACTTTAGTGACTTTGGTTATATATCTAATGGTCTTTACAAGTCATCCAATTACAGAGACCATTTTGAAATGTCACTCTCCTTCTATGTCTTTAGTGAAACACGTCCTTTTGATCTTTGTATGCAAAAATTTAGGCTATGTGAATGACTTTACTCTCCATTGTTGGTCTAAACTGTCATTAATGTTCTCATTCATGCATGGTGAAGACCCCTCCTCAAAAACAACATATTGGTATGTTTGTTTGCGTAGTTCCTTATCCTTAGTTTGTTTAGCTTTTCAAAGAGATTTAAATTACATTTCAATACTAAAAGAAGAACAGGTTGAATAAGATTGATCTGAATAATTGAAATGTTTGTCTCCAGGTGTATGAATAATTGAAATGTTTGGTTCCTGGTGTATGATCTAAATTACATTTTCTTCTGTTTTCTTTCGCGTCAGCTATCTCTTCTTGAGAGAGGTTTGGGAGCTTGAATAATATTTGGCTGTTCAAGAAGAAAAAAACAACTTTGATAGAGTGTGACAACAACAACTATGCATATAGAGGAACCAAACATCTAAAACAAATAGTGGAACCAAACATGGTGCTTTAGTAACTAGCGGGTCCTGCAAAGATTAAATCTGAAAATAAATGAACTAGAAAATATATGTATGTATATATAGAGGATAAAAATTGTTTACAAAAGTTTAAATTAATGAGCATGAGGGAAGAGGAAAACTATTAACTAGTAATACCAATTTTTCAATATCGTAAAAGGTAAGAAAATAATACTATACCTCTTTTTCGTAGAGAAAATATTTTCATAGTATATAAAATAGTTATACTGAGATTTTATTGTATACTATCTTACAGAGATCAGTAAGTACACAAATCGAATATTAGAATGGGGTCTTACTCTCTCAGAGGTAATTGAAACATAAAAGAATAAGGATTCCTAAATTGTCATATATAAATGCTCCAATTTTGTCTTGGAATCTTAGAACTTCATAACATATTCTCTATTATCTCAGTAGTTCTACAAATGAGCAGCTCTAACTCGATATCTTACGAAGGGAAAAAAAATAAAATTAATATGCAACGTTTGGAAGAGAGTTTGCTCTGTTTCAATGTTCAGTCATAAAACCTAGGTATGTCACATTCCTTAGTTTTACTCAAAACATTAATACTTTTGCATAAGATAAGGAAATTAAATAGACATTAGACCATAACTGGAAAAAAAATTGAATTAAAAAACCCAACAATAAAACAACGGTTCATCTCATATTTCTACCCATTTAGGGTTTAGTCACTCTGGTAAATAAAGACAAAATTACAAAAGAATAAAACATACCATATAGCTAAGGATGAGGAGAGAGACTTCTTCCTTGAAACTCCTAGCGCTTGCCTTCCTCTAGAACCGCTTCATTCTGAATAAAGCATTATGAATGTGAGGAGTTGTATTTATAATTTGATTTTCAAGTGGTTTGGGTCGGAAAACTAGGATTTGTCTCTCATACCCGCAAATAAAAACAACAACACGGAGCCGCACGCGCGCCGTATAACTCCATATTTCTATTAAAGTGATAAAACACACGAATAAAGCATTTATTCAAGAAATAGACGTTATGTCTACAAAAAGCTCTCCCAAAATATAGCATGCATAAAAATTCAAACAACTACGCAGCGGATATATATAGCATACATCTCCAAGTATACATGTCATAAACTCCAATACATCAATACATAAAATCTCCAAATCCCGACATAAGGGTAAAAATCTCAACAACATCAATAACAATCCGAAATAAAGATAACGACTGACATCTTAGATCAGAGCCTAATCTAAGACACCGAAACAGATAAATAGAGGAAGTTCCCGCTATCCTCGAGCAACTCACCGAACAAACAAAACTACTCATGCACTCCGTCTACCTATTCATACAAACAGGTAGGCGGTCAAAACCACTGGGGATTATCTTCACATCAATCATAACCAACATAAACAATTATGAAAAGATAATTATTTCAAATCAATTACATAATTGATAATTCAACTTCAAATTATTCAAATAGATTCACCAAGTGAATAAGCACAAGCAAGTAAGGCATGCAATTAGAACGTAGTTCAATCATTTGCAACCATCAACAAAGTCCACCTATGTACATATGCACCAATCCACATAATCACAACATTCAACAAGTTTCACTAATACAAAAATTCACCAAGTCACATATTCAATTATGACACAATTCATCAATCATTAAAATGCATGCAATGTTCTAGACTCTTCTAGATGCACGTGGTACCGCCACCAACAACAAAGGTCGTCACCTAATGATGCAACAAAAACATCATATGTAAGATACACATCGTCTTACATTTCACCAATGTAAAAGTACACATCACTTTTACATCACATATATGACTCAACATGACTATGATGCATGGACATACAAGCAAAGACTCGACAATGCGAAACCACCCCATATATATTCAACAACAACAATGTAAAAGTTCACCTTCATTTACATTGATCAACTCAACAACAATTGCATTATCAAGTATTTACGATCACATAATCAACAAGTCACAATTCAAATAAGAGTCATTACCATATTATCATCAACATAATCATTATCACAACTATCAACCAACATCACAACAACATCATAGAATTTCTCACAATTCAAGTAAAGGAGAAAATACAGCACATTATGATAAACCTCATATTCAACACCTAACAATCATTCGCATATCTTCATATCAAACTATCTACAAAAGATTTGCCAAGTATTTGGTCTTAAAGATTATTTTCGACAAAGTCCGTCTATCATTTTACAACTTTAAAACAATTGAGACCATTGAATCAAAACTAAGCAAACAAGTTCTACTGCCTCAACTATGTATACACTTAGATCACATATGAGTGCAGTTGCATATACATGTATGTTTCACCGGCCAATTAAGATTAAAATGCTAATCCGACAATTTTCGGCTCAAAGCCAAAGTTAACCAAGCATAAATGAAAACCAATTGTAAACCAAGGTAGAATCAAGCTATGACACTCTTAGAATCTTAATTATACATTGATTGAATAAGGTTAGGTGTTTGGAATCCATTGACATACTTAAAAGTATACAAAAACACGAAAAACGAGATTTCAGGGTTCTGCAAAACTGACACGGTCGTGTTGCCCCTTACAGGAGACCCTGGCACGGTCGTGCACCTAGACACACAATCGTGTCACCTCACCAATACAAAAAAAAAATGCATTTTCACGTTTTCATGCATAAAATTTTGTTTTCGAATCCGATTTCGATTCTGTTTTCGCCAATGCATCTCTAACACTTAAACCATACAAACTAACTTGAAATCTTGACATTTCAACAACGATGGTGTCACCTCACCAATACAACATCATTTTTCATATAACCACAATTCAAGTATGTAAAATCAACAACAACATGTTTAGCTTCAATTTCACATACCCAAAATTATCATCAAAGTAGTAACACGAAAATCACCATTTAAATTCACAATAATTACTTTTCACAATTAAGCATTTATGAATTTGAGAAGAAGAAGAGATTATACAAAGGATTATGAATGAAAACTAGCCCACTTACCTCAAATCTTCACAAATCTAAGCTAGTGCTTCACTTTACCTTCAAACCCTTGAGTCTCTACCCTCTTCTTGCTCTTCAAGTTCTTCTCTCTTCAAAACCCTCTCTCTAGCCCTTTCTCTCTCTACCTCTCCCAAAATGTTTTGTGAGAATGAACAAATGATACTAGGTGACCTAGTTTTCCCAATGACTAAGGTTTAAATAGGCTCACCACTATTGGGCTTAACTCTTAATGTCTTAATGGGCTCAACTCACTCACTAAACAATTCACAAAGTTTCTACTCACCTAACGGTAAAAAAATAACGATTGCTTACCGGCTCTTAATTAATTACAACAACCCACTAATAACTTAATAAAATAACTATTCACCCCAAGCACTACAAAATAATCTAAGTGGTAAAATTACTAATCTACCCTTGCCCACAAAATGACCAAAATACCCGTCTAACACCAAACCCGTCAAAATACACACATAGGCAATTAATCACATACGAGCATAATTAAAACACACATAAAACAATTAAAATAAATCTAACGAATATCGGGCTGTTACACGCCGCATTTTGGAGGGCGCGCCTCGTGCGCTAGTGCTTTTTTCAGCACTGGTTCTCATATCCGGGGCGCGTGGCAGGACTCTCGGGGGGCTTTTTGCCTTTGTAATAGAATTTTTCCACTTTGTAATGTCTTCAGAGGCTTCTTGAATCAACATTCATTGTCTTTCCGAATCCTTATGAGGTGCTTCCCTTTGCCGATTTGCATGATTTTAAATTGAATTACATACAAAAACCTAATAATTGCTTGGATCAAAACATTACAAAATGTCTCGAAAACCATATGCCATTTTTTCCTAAAAACTCCTATGAAGTAGATCAAAACTTAACTAAAATGACTGAAAACTAAGTTGAAAATCACATAAGATGATATGTCATCAAAACCACACAAAAATAACGAGGCTTCAATCAAAAACCGTAAGACCCATGAGTTATGGCTGTTTGACGTAATTTATAAAGAGCATGAATGATTTTGGTAGTTTCAGTTATGATTTGATTAGGATCATAAATTTACGAGATTTATATATTATAATAATCATAATGTATAATTTGTGGGTGGAGACAAAGATTTGAACACTTCCTTTGATAAAAAAAAATTCAATTCATATTATTAAAAATATATATAACATTAAATTATTATCTTTTTCTATTATTTTTTGTGTGTGAGAAAATAGAATGTTCGAATCTTTATATTCATGCAAGTATTAGAGTTGTCAAAATAGACTTACCCCTAAAGGTCAACATGCCAATCAGAATAAAAAGTAGGATTTGAGCCTTAATATTCTATCCTGAACGTTTTCCGAGCTATTTAGTTCGACTCTATATGGTTTACTACCTAGCTATTGGGGCTAACCTATATGGGCCACAAGTAGTCTGTTTGACTCAAATAACTAAAATTGCTATAATAAATTAGTAACGTTTATAAACCACTGAAATTCTACCTTTCTCTAACCACAGAATAAGTTTATTTTGATGAAATCATTTACAAGATAGTTAATGTAGATCCGGTTCCTCTAAAGTGATTAACCATCAAAATTAAAGTAGGTATTGTAGGTATATCATAACAAACCATAGTTTATTACTATCATTACTTAATAAATTAAAGTAGGTATTGTAGGTATATCATAACAAACCATAAGTTTGTTACAATAAAAACTCTTGATTTTCTCACTTTAAAGGATTTTCACCCTTTTTTATTAAATAGCACATTTATTTGTCATACCACCCTTACAAGAAGTACAATATGGAAGCAGGGAAACAAAGACGAAAATCGATTATGCTCCCAGACCCCAAACGCCTGCATGTATGGGCACACAAACATGCTAAGAAAGCCAAAACAACAAAGAAAACAACACCATGCAAAAAAATAGCAAAGGTAATAAAACCAAAATTCCACCTATACCGATACAAAATAGAACTTCCATACAATCATTAAGATTCCAACATCTTGTGAATTATTCTAAGTAAGAATCAAGGCTTAAATTAGATGAATAATACGACATGTTACCTGAGTGTTCCAACACACAATTATGATTATCATTGTGGGTAGATTCCAACCTTAAGGAAAATGGGGATTTTACTACAACATTTCGATTCAGATAATCGAATATAGTGTAACTATTACTATGAAAACATATCAGATATATGTTATAGAAAATATTATAGCATTATGATAAGACTAATGGGTAGATCACTGACCCGACAAATTAATTACACGTTAAAGACGGGATCACTACGTCTTTAAAAATATGTATAAGTCGTGTCTTTTGTTGTTCACGCTAGTGGGACACAGAAGATTCACGCCAGTGAGACGGGACACTTTCCGCAATGATGGCCTGCACGACGACAAGAGGAGTCCGGTGTTAGCCTTAAATGGGAATTTTCAACGGCCAACAGTGGTATGTGGATGGGGTTACTCCACCCAGTGCATGCTGTAAAATGAACTCAGATTAATTGTGTGTTACAAGCTGACTTCTAACATAATAATTTATGAATCATGAAATGAATATGATCAGATTTATGAAAGGATTTAGACAGCGATCCTAGTTTTCCCCCCGATTGCTCAGTTATGCATAATGAACCGTATAAACCCAAAATGGGTTGAGTATAGTGAAATAGCGATCATAGGTTTCCCCCGAGATTGCCTACAGCCTAGGATAAGTGGAACTCACTAAGACATCTTGTCTCATCCCAATCCTTTTTATTTATTTTTTCAGATTAACAAGTTGCTCGTTCAAGAGGAGGCGAATATGCAGTTGAATGGATTATATTCAAGAGCTCGTTCGTACCAGACAAAGATATTTTATTTATGTATTCAAATACTTAGCGGATATATGTATTTGGCAGTTGATTTTTTTTATCAAATGTACGAACTTGTTTTGATGTGTATGTATTCATTTGGCTGAAATTATGCCGTAATTTTAATGTATCTAATACTAAGTTAACGCACATGTTAAATATTGTAGATAAATTTAGTATGGGTGTTACATATTCGATGTTTTTCTAACATTCTAATTAGTGCTAGTGTTTCTTTTTCATGAGTAGGATAATTAATTTCACTTTCTGAAAAGGTTCCAGACATATATTTGCATAGTAATTCTTTCTTTTGTACAGGGGGTTTTGCTTTAATAACACCTCCCCAATTTTCATTAGAGGCATCAGTCTCAATAATAATTTAATCATCATCTGATGGATGATATAATTCTGGAAGGTCTTGACATAAATATTTTAATTTAGTAATAAGTGCTTCATCGTCTTCGATCCATGACCAAATCGCATCTTTCTTAAGCTTCTGGTGGAGTAACTTTCTTTCGGATGCAAGACTTTTTATAAAACCTTCATTTGAAATCTATCTTAATAATCCTAGAAACCTTTGTAATTCCTTTCTCCTTTAGTTTGGTTGGAAAATTTTGATGTTTTTCCAACACATGCTTTTGCATTATAATTTTCCCTTTTTCTATTTCTAGTCCTAAATAATTTAATTTTATTCTGAGCTATAACAACCTTTTTCTCACTCAATACTACTCCATGCTCAAAACATTTACTTAGTACTAATTCTACTTTTTTAAAATGATCCTCTAAATCTTTATTTGAAAAAAATAATATATCATCAATATAAATTAGAAAAAAATCCTTAAATTCTTTATTATGCAAAAATACCCGGTGATTGTTTCATCCCCATTGGAAGTACATTCCATTCATATTGACCTTGGGGACAACTAAGTGTTGTTAAACCTTTAGATTCTTCAGTTCGTCTTATTTGATAAAATCCTGATTTACAATCAAAGGTGCTAAACCAATTCATATTTCCAACCCTTTCGATAATTAAATCCTTTCTTGTAAGAAAATATGAATCTCCTTCCATTGCATCATTTATTTTTTATAATTAATTACCATCCTTCTTTTCCCTCTTTTTATTTCATTATGGTTTTCAACATAAAATGCAGGCGCATAATGTTTACTTTTTGATGGTTTTATTAATTCTTTTTGACACATTTGCTTAATATCTTCAGCAAATTCATCTCTATCTTGTTTTGTGTATATCATAGGTTTACACTTAATTTCTGTTGTGGGATCTTTTAATCTTAATTCAACTAATTCCTTATTTTTATTATTAATTTTTTGATATAGTGGGTCTTTACTACAAACTTTCGCTAGTAATTCCTCTATATGTGCGGGTATTTTTCTTCCTGGTTCTAAATTTACATACTTGGCGCATTTTTCTATAAATTAATTCTATAATTTCACCACGTTTTAAAAATTATAATAATGTTATATTATTGGTGCCATTAAAAATGATAAGAAATGATATTATATTTTTAATATTGGTTGGTAATTGAAAATGATAAACATAGTTCATTAAAAAAACAACGTTCAAAATTTACATACATTATTGCAATCAGAAAAAGGTGTTCAGACAGGCACAAATTACTTATCTGACCACTAGTAAAAAATAGTGATCGTAAGATTTTTATTTTTTTTTTGTTGACAAAATCGTAAGAAATTTTGTTGAACATTCTACAATGTTTTAAAAAAATGAATGAAAATAATTAAGGAAGGTCCATTTAGCCCGTGGCCCGTAAGGAAGGTCCATTTAGCCCGTATAATGAATGAAAAATAGAGCTTTTTAGCCCAACCTGATAATGTATAATGTCTGTTAGGGCCAGCCCTAAATAGGTCGGGTAGGGTAACTCGTCTAGACTGATATATAGGTTTTGAAAGCTAGCAGCAGCCGCAGCTACCCACAAACCTATTGTTCCTCTCCTTCCACCGGAAGCATCTAATCAATTTCTCATGATCGACCTTAGAAGCTTATGAAAACAAAGAAGATTACTTGTTACATTCACTATCATCTCAAATCAAACGAATCAAACACTTCAATGTGTGAGCCTGGAGTTTGATTACAGAAAGGTATGCAGTATTTTGATTTCTTCATTAGATCTGGTTACGCTTTCTGTTCTCTCTAGTTTTAATTTCTACGAAACTGTAATTTCTTTCTTGCAGCTTCAGTGTAGAGATCTGATGCTATTCCTTGATCATGATGATTTTAATTTGTTGTCGTCATCTACAATCTCCTTTCTTTGGAGGATTATTGGTGACGTTCTATTTTTCTATTTCAACTCGAGTGTGATTTCTTTGATTAAAAAAGTGAGAAACTTCAACAGAATGGGCTGTTCAAAAGGACAGATCCATAAAAAGGGTACTCAAAAATCTACTTTAGATTTTCTTTTTATGTTTAGCGTTAAATCATCTAATTCTACATTCAAGATTTTCATATTTATTGATGTTGATCATGTGTGTAGACATTCAACACATCTGCTGTATAAGAGAAAACCTAAATACACATTGGGTTCAAGCCTAATCAACTCAAGCAGGCGAATCAGGTACACAATCTTAGGACAATTTAATTTTGTTTTCCAATGGGGTGATTCAATATATCGTACAATAAACGGCTTGATTTATTCTTGAGATATTGCAATGTGTTTCATTCTATTAAATGGTCATTTCAAGAATGAGATGTCTAGAAATTGATTCATTTGTCAATCATGCAACAAGATAAAAGCTTGTGTGATTTTCCCCTACTTTAAATCTTGTCTAATAAAAAATTCATTTACAAATATGAAAATCATATAAACAAGAGAAACATATTTGAAAATTATAAATATGTTTCATGGAAGTATTAAATGGTTTTGTTGAATACTTTATTAAGTTTCTTGCATTCAGGATGTGTAACATTTTAAATATATTTTATGTAAGTATCAAATGATTTTGTTGAATGCTTCCTGAAATTTAAATATGGTTATTTTTTTATTTTTTTTAAGGAGCAGGAAAGGGATACAGAAATTCAAAGCGCTGCCAAAAGTACATTCTTGCCTTTGTGTGTTAACTGGGCAATATTGGAGGCTACTCTCTTGATGGTTGTCATGAGTTTTTACCTGCTAGAGCCGAAGGCACCACCGATTTTTTTAAATGTGCTGCTTGTAAATGTCACAGAAACTTCCATTGTATTGTACCTGCGACTACTCTTGTAATGCCTTCATCTAGTGGGATCCACATTCCAAGGGAGGATCTTCAAGAAAATAAACATGTTAGGCATGTTGAGCCTATCAATGGTGATGGTCGTGATGGTGCTGGAGATGGAACGTCGAACTCGAATAAGAGGTTTAGGACAAAGTTCACCCATGAGCAAAGGAAGAAGATGTTGGATTTTGCTATATGACATTAGGGTGGAAGATTAAAAATAATGATGAGAATGTTGTTGAACAATTTTGTAACGAGATATAAGAGGTTTAGGACAAAGTTCACCCATGAGCAAAGGAAGAAGATGTTGGATTTCGCTATGACATTAGGTTGGAAGATTAAAAATATTGATGAGAATGTTGTTGAGGAGTTTTGTAACGAGATATAAGAGGTTTAGTACAAAGTTCACCCATGAGAAAAGGAAGAATGTGTTCGATTTTGCTATTACATTAGGTTGGGAGATTAAAAATAATGATGAGAATGTTGTTGAACAATTTTGTAATGAGATATAAGAGGTTTAGGACAAAGTTCACCCATGAGCAAAGGAAGAAGATGTTGGATTTCGCTGACATTAGGTTGGAAGATTAAAAATATTGATGAGAATGTTGTTGAGGAGTTTTGTAACGAGATATAACAGGTTTAGTACAAAGTTCACCCATGAGCAAAGGAAGAATGTGTTCGATTTTGCTATTACATTAGGTTGGGAGATTAAAAATAATGATGAGAATGTCGTTGATGAGTTTTATAATTATGAGTTCTTGTAACAATTTGTAATCCAGTAATATTTTCTAATGATGAATGTTCTTGTAACAATTTTTTCTCTGGGAAGAAGTAGCATTTATATTTATGTTATCAAAAAGTATGCTCAATTCTCATCTACCAAAAACAAGAATTCTTAATTCTAAAATGTTTGTTGGAAGAAGGATAGTTTCTTCATAGCATCACTTTTTTTTCTAGCTCTTGCATTTTCTGAATTTTAATGTCTTTGTATTATATATTTTAGTTTGTTATTGGCTCTTTTATTTCTTGATAATAACTATAAAGTGCAAATATTTTTAGCTTCTCCATCTGCCTGAAAGAAAGTCGGGGAATTTCGTGTTCTGTAATGGTTAATATGGTCATATGCTGCATGTATACTTTATCTTATGTTTGTTTTGTTTCTTAGAAGAGAAAACTTAATGTATTTCATTTAAAATAAGAGTTGAGATACATAATAGAACGCAAATGAAAATACGAAAACTAACGTAACATTGAGCTACCTTAGCTAAACTATGAGCTACCTAATAAACCTAACATCAAAGGTTGATAAATCAGAAGAAATAAGGAGTCGACAAGCATTAATAATTAACGTAAAATCTGAGATACCAAGTGTACAACCATAGATACAGTCAACCACCACCTTTGAGTCCATCTCCGCAAAGTCACCCAACAATTTGTTTTAGCGGGGCATCTAAATTTTCTAAAGCAGCAAACATAACCAAAGAAAAACTGTCATTTTGATCAATAATAGATAGGAGGGAGGGCCCAATACCAATATGGTACCAACAATCAAAACTATTGTCGCACTCGAAGAAAAGATGGAAACTAATTTCATTGTAGACTGTACATACCGCACAAGAGCCTTGACATGGAACATCCCGGCTTTGCAAACATAGCCTTATAGGGAGACAATTGTGACAGGCTCGCCAAAGAAAATTCCTAACCTTAAGGTTCCAGATAAGATTCCAATGTCCTGCTCATCTTAACCAAAAGGAAGCAAAAACATGAAACACCCAAACTGCTGGAATCATTTAGAAAAACACAACATGCCTAACCTGCTAAAACTACATTCTCGCACCAGGTTCCAGCAAAGCGATAAAACACCAAAAACTAACAACAGACGACACAGCCAAACCCTCCTGAAAAACAAAAAACTCAACCCCTAAAACAAAACAGCAGAACCGATAACAAATAAAACACCAAAAGCACACCTAGCTTACCTAGACAAACAATCTCTAGGATTCCAACACCACTCATAATGCATAAAACTCCAATTTCAATCGATTAAGACTCCAATACCAAGATAAAACCATAATAGAATCAAAAATTTCATGCGCATCCGTAACACTATCATTAAAAATCATATCATTCCTCTCCTTCCAAATCGTCCAAATTGCGGCATGCAAAATCAATCAAAAACCTTTTCTATTGTATTTCTGGAGTTAATAATGCATCAAATTCTTGGGACTTTGGATCTCCTCCACTCATAATTCAGTAATGTTAATCCTCTTTTTTGTCTTTCTCACTAATGGCTAATGTGTTGTATATGAAAATTATGCTTTTCTTACTTTTAGTTTAATCTTTGGAGTTGGAGTCTGAAATAGCTTACTTTATACTATTCTATTAGATACTGATTTATTGTTTTTCAACTTTTGGGTTAATTGCCATATAGGTTTCTAAATTCCCTTTGTGAAGATTTGTTCCCATCACGTTACCTTCCTGAAAGGTTCTACTGTTTATATATGATTTTGAGTTAAGCTATCAATGACAACCTGAAACGTCAATCTTAGGTTTCTTTCTATTTACAGTCGTTGAAATCAACTAAAATACGAACTCCCATTGTCAATTCCTCGAAAGAAATCATCTGCCTTGTCAATTCCTAGGGGACCAGGGAAATCAAGCTCGGTAAACTCGGGTAAACTCGAGTAAAATCGGAATGTAAATCTAATTTTTTTTAGATAGTTTTATTAACAACTTTAGGAACTTGTGAAACTTGCCCTTTTGGATGGTTAAGACTTAAGAGACTTATGATTTTGCAAGTTTATTTGTATTTTGATGTTTAGTTGAACATAATGCTTTCTTATGGTGGTTGAAAACCTTTAAAATTTAGTCATATTTTGCCCTATTAGACTATTTACAATATTATATTAGTTTACATATGTCATGTAAATAATAAATTTTATTTTATTTTAATTTTAGGTAAACTCGTACGAGTTTTCGAGTCGAGTTTACCTAGGCAAAACGAGTTGAGGGAAACTCTCGAGTTGTAAAACCTTGCATACAGGTATATAAATTCCCTTTGTGAAGATTTGTTCCTTACACATGCTACCGTCCCGAAAGTTTCTACCGTTACCGAGAAAAAGGCCGCGACAAAAAGCTATAGGTAGCGAACATTATTGTTTTTCACCGTTTTTACGGAGTGAACAAAAATCATGACGAAACGCCGTTACGACCGCGACAAAACACCATTACGGCCGCAAAAATATGTCATTCAAGATATTAGACATAGAATCCGGATATTTTTTTCAATTGAGATAGATGAAAATCATATTATTAGTACATATTTGACCATAAATTACATAAGTTATCTCCTTATCTAGTTTAGAATTCCAAATCTTTCTCTAGTTTAAGTTATTTAAGTTCATATCATTATTTAAGAGTTGTGCAATGTTGTGATTAATTCACACCGCGACAAACGAAATCAGTATTGCAAAACCCCTAATAGCAGAAATCGCGAAATCCTATATGCAACCGCGACCTTCACCGCGACCATTATTTAAAACCTTGGTTTTGAGCTAAAAGTTACCTGCGACAACCTGAAATGTTAATCTTGTGTTTCTTTCTACTTCCAGATGTTAAGAATGATAAAAAAAAATAAAAAAATATGAAGAAAGTCTAGCTGAGGGAGAAGAAAGTCCACATGATGGATGTTTTTGAAAACAACATATTTATTAAAACACAAGTGTCATGTACAAGCTGTACACAAAGACATTAACAAAAGTGTTATAAAGCCACCAAAAACAAAGAGCCTTGTACAGCATGAAGGACATTAACAATTAAGCTCCATTCCCATCCAAACCACTACACGCTCTTTCCCAACATCAGAATCATCTTCTATTCATACAATTTTTCGGATCCCAAGTCCACTCATAAAAAAGACAAGTTGCGCTATCCACTGCTGATTTTCCATTTTGGAAGAAGATTGAATCTGGAACATTGCTTAAGACTTAGACATCATGGGACCCAAAGATCCATATTCAAAGACATTCAAGAAGTTCAAAAGGATGGCTCCATAAAAACGACACTAACAAATTTAATTTAGATTTGATGTTTATGATTACGGTGAAATTTTTGAATTCTAGTAATGACGTTCACCATTTTGATATTCATTAATATTGATCTTGGCTCGAATTGTCTTTTACATGGTTTGTGATTCACTTTATTTCATTTTATAAATTTAAATTATGCTTCTGATATAGTTTTCTTTTTTGAATTGGCTAGTAAATGTCATGTTTGGTATTTAGGTATTGAAATATCTGATCACCTTCTTTCAACTGTAAATGCATAACACATAAGGATTAATGTGGCCATAGCGAGAGAAATTATTTTTTTATTTTTTAAATGTGAAGTGTTGTTAAATGGTGGCTATAGTAATTGTGAAACTCTATTCGATGCAACTGCAATCCTTGTCTTTATTCATTATATTTGTTCGTAATGCCTTTTATATATTGATAAATGTACGAATTGAACCCAGATATCAATAGGCTATTAGCCTTAGATGTTGAATTCGATCTAATATAATGTTCAATCTAACAGGTCACTTTTGAGATAATAGATTGTTGGGTTGTCATTAAGAAATTAACGTTTATAAAGCCTTTGACGGTGACAAACTCACAGAAGAGTTTAGGGTGTTATAATCGGAGAAGAGGGTTCAGAATCAAGAGATTGACGAAAGCTATTTTGTTATATTATCGTGAAACAAGGAGAATAATTGTTGAGAATATGTTCAAATTACCGAACAGCTTGAAGTAGATGATTCAACAAACCTGATCATCTTTCCTTTAGATATCTTTACCAAATTATTTACATTTTACAATTCAGTTAATGACTGTCAAACCAAATTATATGTCGAGTGCATGCATTCCCTCCTTTTGCTAATATTCAAACTGACAACGATATTTCCTAGTAGAAATTAAAGAAATCCCTGAGGATACAAATTATATATTATGACGGTAACACATATTTAGTACACTTACTAAAAATCTATTAAGTTTTTGACGCCATTGTAAACTGGTAAGATGCAAACTGGTAAGCTTGAATGAAGTTGTGTCACGCCAAAACTTTCATGCTTTTATTTTATTTTTAGTTTTGTTTTTTTTAATTATATTTCTTTCGATAAATCTATATTATAAATAATGAGATACCATATATAAAGGAAATATGAGGTTTTGGTCTGGCTTTTATATCCTTCCAATTACACCCTTAAATAAATTTGTCTATGTAATGCTATTTGTTGGTGTCAACTAAAAAGATAATAATTTTACAACAAAAAAAATCAAAATCTATATTAATGTTATATTGTTGGTGTGATTAAAAAATATAAGTATTAATCTTAGAGTTTTCCTTCAAAAAAAAAAATCTTAGAGTTTAATGGTAGTGGGTTGACAGTCCAAAACAATTTTGAACCTAAGCCAATCAAAACATTTAGAATCGCCACATCAATTGATGTTTTTAATTTACATGCAAAGTTATTTTAAACGGTCAACCCACCACAATTAAACTCCTAATCTTATATTTGCTATATGTTTGGTAATTGAAAAAGATAAACATAGTTTTTACAATTTGAAAGGCGCAAAAAATTATAGATATAACTTTAATCAAAACAAAAACTTCTTTAAAAAAATTATCGTTCATAATTTACATGCATTACCGCAATAAAATAATGTGCATAGGAATTTTTTGAACATTCTACAATGTTTTGAAAAATATGAAAATAATTAAAGCATGTCCATTTAGCCTGTGGCCTGTATAGGGTTGTATAGTATTTTTTTTTTTTGAAGAGGGTCATATAGTTTTTTTAAAGTCCATATTTAAATGGAGCTTTTTAGCCCAGCCCGATAAAGTCTAATGTTTGTTAGGGCCGGCCCTAAACAGGTCGGGTAGGGTAACCCATCTTCACACCTATACGTAATAGATTGATGTATAGGTTTTGAAAAGGAACCCTTTTTTCCAGCTGCAGCCGCAGCTACCCACCAACACTTTGTTCCCCTCCTACCACCAGCAGCATCTAATCATTTTCACATTTTAGAAGCTTGTGAGTAGAAGGAAGACTACTTGTTACATTCACTATCATCTCAAATCAAACGAACCAAATACTGCAATTTGTGAGCTTGGAGTTTAACTACATATAGGTATGCAATATGTTTACTTCTTCATTAGATCTGATTTCATTTTCCTCTTCTCACTGGTTCTAATTTATACGAAACTGTAATTTCCTTTCTGCAGCTTCGAGGAGATCTGATGCTATTCCTTGATCATGATGATTTTAACTTCTTGTTGTCATCTACAATCTCCTTTCTTTGGTGGTTTATTGGTGACGACATCGTTTTATTTTTCTATGTCAACTTCGACTCAAGTGTGATTTCTTTGATTAAAAAAGTGAGAAATTCCAACATAATGGGCTGCTCAAAAGGTCGGCGGCATAAACACGGTATTCGAAAATATACTTTAGACTTTCTGTTTATGTTTAGGGTTAAATCATTGAATTCTACATTCATTTTTATATTTATTGATATTGATCATGTGTGTCGACACTCAATGCATCTGCTATTCAAGTCTTTTTACCACTGAGAGTGGAACGAATTTTTGTTGCAACCTAAGAGAAAACCAAGATACACATTGTCTTGATGCCTAATCAATTCAAGCAGGCGAATAAGTACGTGATCTTAGTACAATTCAATTTTGTTTTCCAATTGTATGATTCAATATATCATAACATAAACAACTTGATTTATTCTTGAGATATTGCAATCGTTTTCTCTGTTAAATTGTAGTTTAAAGAATGAGATCTCTAAAAATGGATGCATTTGTCAATCATGCCACAAGATAAAAGCTTGTGCGGATTTCCCCTGTTTTAAAGCTTTTCCAAGAGATTACATTTAATTTTATAGGTCTGCGTTGTGAGTTTTGAAGTTAGTAAAGTAATATAGGAATAATTACAGATTTATTTACTAATCTGAAAATGATATAGACAATAGAATCAAATTTGAGAATTATAAATATGTTTCATGGAAGTATTAAATGGTTTTGTTGAATGCTTTATTAAGTTTCTTGCATTCAGGATGTGTAATATTTGAAATATATTTAATGGAAGTATCAAATGATGTTGTTGAATGCTTCATGAACTTTCAATGTGGTTAGTTATTGTATTGTTGGAGTCATTATTTAGTTGAATCCTCTTTTTTGTCTCTCTTACTAATGGCTAATGTGTTGTATATGACAACTACGTTTTCTACCTTGAGTTTAATCTCTTACCATTCTTTCAAATAGTATTTTTTATTACTTAAAATAAATAAATTATCCTCTTGTTGAATAATCATGGTGGAAATATTTGCAGTAGAGATTCTACTTTATATTTCCAACGTATTGAGCAAATTACTATTAGTATTCATGCAGAAAGAAAGGAAATACATTTTTGATTACTCTCCACCAATGTATCCTTTTTCTATGAATGTCTATCACCTGACTGTGTTGTAATTTTCTGTTGCAGTCTTACTATTGTCCAGATACCGAGCAATACTTCAACACATATCGCAGGCTCATACGGTATGTAAACTATGCTAAGAAAAACCGGGTTGGTGCCTACGGACTGGTGAGTTGAATTTAATTTTTTCTGAATCATCACAACAATTTTGTGAAAGTTTCTTGCATTTTCGACATGTAATATTAAGTTTCAATGTGGTTACTGACACTGTACTGTTGGAGAGGAAGAGTGCAACAAATTCTTGGGACTTTGCATAATTTAGTTATGTTAATCCTCTTTTTTGTGTGTGTGTGTCTCTCTCTCAGTTGTGACTATGATTAATATGTCGTATATGACAACAATGTTTTCTACTTCGAGTTTCATTTTTTCAGTTGGAGTCGGCAATACCTTGCTTTATATCAATTTATTAGATTAGATACTAATTTATCGTTTTTCATCATGTGTGGTTGATTGCCATATAGGTTTATAAATTCCCTTTGTGAAGATTTATTCCTACACATGCTACCCTCCTGAAAGTTTCTACTGTTATAGTTTTGAGTTATATGTTATCTGCGACAACCGGAAATGTTAATCATATGTTTCTTTATATTTTCAGATGTTAATCTTATGGTTTTGAGCTGTACAGGGACATTAATAAAAAGGTTATAAATCCACCACACACAGAGAGAGCCCTGTACAGAAAGAAGGACATTAGAAATTAAGCTAAATTCCCTCCATGCAAACCACCACAACCTCTTTTTCAATATCAACATCATCTCCTATCCATTCAATTTTTCGGATTTCAACTCCACCATTAATCTTCCATTTTGGAAGAAGATTGCATCTGGAACGTTGGTGAAGACATGGACATCATGGGACACAAAGATTGCATCTGGAACGTTGGTTAAGACATAGACGTCATGAGACCCAAAGATCAACATTCAAAGACATTCAAGAAGTTCAAAAGGATGGCTCCATAAAAACTATACTAACAAATTTAACTTAGATTTTCTGATTACTACGGTGAAATTTTTTAATTGAATTCTAGTAATGACATTCAAGATTTTGATATTTATTAATATTGATCTTGGCTTGAGTTATCCTTTACATGGTTTGTGATTCAGTTTATTTCATTTTACAAATTTAAATTATGCTTCTGATATTGTTTTTTTTCTTCGAATTGGATAGTAAATGTATCTTTGCTAATTAAGTGCTGAAAAATATGATCAGCTTGTTTCAACTTAAATACATAACACAAGGATGAGTGTGGCCATAGTTTGAAAAAAAAAATCATTTTTGGTATTTTTTAAATGGGAAGAGTTGTTAAATAGAGGCTATAGTGGTTACAGGATTTGAACATATTGATATGATCCCATGATACACTATTTAGTAGAATTTTTTGTCAAAAAGCGGTGTTATTGCATGGTCTCACATAGAAATTTGACAACATTGAAGATGTGTGAAACAAAGTACATATGATTTTACAAAAATTAACCCTTTTGGAGGAGAATTTGTCCGCGGTGGAGGAGGTCGTTTTTAGGGAGCTTTGGAAGGGTAAGGCGCCGTCTAAGGTGTTGGCCTTCGCGTGGACTTTGCTTCTTGATCGAATTCCTACCTAGGTAAATCTCTCAAGAAGGCATTTATTGGGAGTGGAAAATTCAAAAAGGTGTGTGTTTTGTGATGGCGAAGATAAAACGGTGACACGTTTATTTCTTCATTGCCGGGTGATTTCGAAGGTGTGGAGGGAGGTGATGTCGTGGTTGAACTTTAATTTTATCACGCCTCCGAATTTGTTTATCCATGCTATTTGTTGGTTTAGTGAGGTGAGGTCTAAAAAGCTTAGACGAGGTGCTTTGATAATTTGGAACGCCGTGGTGTGGAGGGTGAGAAACGATCATATTTTTTATAACAAGGTTAGTGGTGTAGAGGAAATGGTGGATCGTGTCAAGGTGCTTTCGTGGCAATGGAGCTTGAATAGGCTTAAAATTGTGACGTGCTTATTGTACGAATGGTGTTGGAATCCTCGCTTTTGTCTTGGAGGTTAAGTAAAGCGGGTGATCAATTGTGGCTGTTCGGTGTTTGGGGTCTGTTAAACCAGGACAGTTCTGTGCTTCTGTCAGTGTATTGCGGTCTCCATTATATGCTGCTGCTGTTGTTTCTTTTTTTTTGGTGTTTTAGCTGCAATTGAATTTAAGGCCTTTTTATTGGGTGCTGCTCGCATGTTTTCCCTTCTGTTTGGGATCAGAACTTTTTATTCTATTTTGTAGCTCTCTTTGGCACTGCCTTTCTCATCTTGAGTGGGTGTAGTGCAGTTTTAATACATTTGGCTGTTCCAAAAAAAAAAGTACATAGGGTGCTAAATTTCTCCTAACCCATGACTTTTATTGGTGTTGTTTCGTTGTCAGCATGGATTCTGGACGAAGCTAGGTGACTACAACATGTTTCTATGGGTTCAAAATTGATTTAAAAATTGTCTTTTAAGTTTGGTGTTATATTGATACAAATACATGTAAATTTTCTTCAATTTATTTTGCCATAAATATTGGAATCAGTGTGTAAAGAAACTAAATAACTTTGTTGAATTTTAATTCACTATGGTTTGCTTTTTTTTTCTTGAAAAGCTAAAATGGAATATATTACCAAAACAAGGTGTACTAAGAAAGAAGCAGCAAGGTCCAAACAATATTTACAAGAGAAACAGTACAATAAAATAAAACTAGAACGGAAATAACTATTAGCCTATGCTCAACATGGTGAACGGACTAAGCCACCAACCATGAAAGTTGAAGGGAAGAGTAGTAAGTTTCGCCTTCAACCACATAAAAGTGAGGGACTTAATCTTATCAACCACCTGAAATACCGAACATGTTTTGTCTATAAAGAGCATGTTATTTCTTTCTTTCCTGATTTTCGAGACGATAGTAAACCAAATAACCAGAGAAATTGACTAACGAACCTTTGCTGAACCACCATTATAACTGAACTGAATAAAATGATCAGGCAAATACTTTGAGTTTAATCTTTGCAGTTGGAGTCTGCAATAACGTACTTGCTTTATATCAGTTGGAGTCTGCAATTAAATTTGTTTGCTCAGAGCGAGCGTTTAGAAGTAAACTGTTTTAGACTACAAAATGTTAACGGTGGTTAGAATTCTTTAAATATCCTCTATTTATTTGTTTGAATTAAATAACAGCCGGTCTATTCATAATTATTAATGTTGATCATGTGTGTAGACATTCAACGCATCTGCTGTAGACACATTCAACGCATCTCTTGATCATGGGTTCAAGCCTAATCAATTCAAGCAGTCGAATCAGGTACACAATCTTAGTACAACTTAATTTTGTTATCCTATGGGATGATTCAATATATCGTAACATAAACGGCTTGATTTATTCTAGATATATTGCAATCTCTTTCTTTGTGTTATATGGTCGTTTAAATCTTGTCTAATCAAAAATTCATTTACAAATCTGAAAATCAAATAAACAAGAGAAACAAATGTGAGAATTATAAAATATGTTTCATGGAAATATTAAATTGTTTTGTTGAATGCTTTATTAAGTTTCTTGCATTCAGGATGTGTAAATATTTGAAATATATTTCATGGAAGTTTCAAATGATTTTGTTGAATGCTTCCCGAAAATTAAATGTGGTTTTTTTTTTGTACAGCAAAACTTTATTCACAACACAGCCCTATCCACTCAAGATGAGCAGGAATGAGTCACAGAATTACCAAGCGCTGCCAAAAGGACATTCTCGCCTTTGTCTGTTATCTGGGCAAACAGAAACTGATGAGAATGTTGTTGAGTAGTTTTGTAATGAGAAACTGATAAGAATGTTGTGGAGGACTTTTGTAACGAAATATAAGAGGTTTAGTACAAAGTTCACCCACGAGCAAAGGAAGAAGATGTTGGATTTTGCTATGACATTAGGTTGGAAGATTAGAAATAACGATGAGAATGTTGTTGTTGAAGAATTTTGTAACGAGATATAAAAGGTTTAGTACTAAGTTCACCCATGAGCAAAGGAAGAAGATGTTGGATTTTGCTATGATATTAGGTTGGAAGATTTAAAATAATGATCATAATGTTGTTGAGGAGTTTTGTAACGATATAGCGGTGAAGCGTTAAGGATTGGATGTATAAAAATAAGCATACACACATGGAAAAAATTAGATAATTTCGAGTTCTTGTAATAATTTGTAATCCAATAATATTTTCTAATGATGAATATTCTGGTTGATCTTAAAGCCAGGAGGATTAATTGGTTTAGAGATCTTATGTGCATGATTTTTATTTTGTTTGTGAATAAGATGCATTTATATTTATGTTATCAAAAACAAGCATGCTTAATTCTAAAATGTTTGGTGGAAGAAGGATCGATAATTTCTTCATAGCATCATTTTTTTTCTTGCTCTTGCATTTTCTGGATTTTAATGTCTTTGTATTATATGTCTAAGTTTTTCTTTGGCTCTTTTATTTCTTGATAATAACTATAACGTGCAGATATTTTTAGCATCTCCAACTGCCTGAAAGAAAGTCGGAGAATTTCGTGTTCTTTAATGGTTGATATGGTCATATGGCGCATGTATACTTTTTCTTATATATGTTTATTTTGTTTCTTAGAAGAGAAAACTTAATGCATCTCATTTAAAATAAGAGTAGGGATACATGATAGAACTCAAATGAAAATACGAAAACTAACATGATATTGAGCTAGATCATAAGAAATAACGCGTCGACAATCATTAATAATAGATGTAAAATCTGAGAAACCAAGTGTACAACCATAGATACAGTCAACCACCACCTTTGAGTCCATCTCCGCAACGTCACCCCAACAATTTGTTTTAGCGGAGCATCTAAATTTTCTATAGCAGCAAACACAACCAAATAAAAACTGTCATTTTGATCAATAATAGAATGGAGGGAGGGCCCAATACCAGTATGTTACCAACAAGCAAAACTATTGTCGCACTAGAAGAAAAGATGGAAACTATCTTCGTTGTAGATAGTACATACCGCACAAGAGCCTTGACATGGAACATCCCGGCTTTGCAAACGTAGCCTTATAGGGAGACAATTGCGACAGGCTCGCCAAACAAAATTCCTAACCTTAAGGTTCTAGATGAGATTCCAATGTCCTGCTCATCTTAGCCCATGGGAAGCAAAAACATGAAACACCTAAACTGCTGGAAACATTAAGAAAAACACAACAACAGAACCAATCACAAATAAAAGACCAAAAGCACCACCCAGCTTACCTAGACTAACAATCTCTAAGATTCCAACACCACTCATAATGCATAAAACTCCAATCTTCAATCGATTAAGAGTCCAATACCAAGATAAAACCTTAATAGAATAAAAAAAAATCATGCGCATCCTTGACACAATCATTAAAAATCATATCATTCCTCTCCTTCCAAATTGTCCAAATTGTGGCATGCCAAATCAACCAAAAACCTTTTCTATTGTATTTCTGTAGTCAAGAATGCGTCAAATTCTTGGGACTTTGGATCTCCTCCGCTCACGATTTAGTAATGTTAATCCTCTTTTTTGTCTCTCTCACTAATGGCTAATGTGTTGTATATGACAATTACGCTTTTTTACTTTGAGTTTAATCTTTGCAGTTGGAGTCTGCAATAACGTACTTGCTTTATATCAGTCCATTAGATATTGATTTATTGTTTTTCATCAACTTTTGGGTTAATTTCCATATAGGTTTCTAAATTCCCTTTGTGAAGATTTTTTCCTATTACGTATCTTTCCTGAATGCTTATACTGTTTATATATGATTTTGAGCTAAGCTATCAATGTCAACATTAAATTATATGACAAATGGTGAAGTACGTTGGTGCCTTACCTTTAAGAAAGCTGTTGGAACAAAGGGTGTTTCACAAGTCACCTATTGAGTTTTGACAATAACAAGGTATTAAAAATCATCAATTGGATATGCTAAACAATTTGTTAAAACTGTACCGAGGATCCATAATCAAAGTACTATTCATAAAGATTCTGATTGAACAAGTTCAAGAGCAAAGGAATTTTATTTGAAGCTAAGAGCGTCTGGAAGATTGCATCTGAAGAAATGCGTCTGAAGAACTGCGTCTGAAGAAACGGGTCTGAAGAAGAGCTCCTGAAGACACGTCATCAGAAGCAAGGTCACCAGAAGCAACAGTCATCAGAAGCATATCTCGTCAGAAGCTACTTCACCAGAGTTGACAAAGGACAATGTACAAAGTGTACGGCCACGAACTCTGCAACCACCATCTCTGCAATGTTTGTCTCTACAACAAGACAAAGA
>Ga0228711_1001180_pt1 | contig 37380 bp, 18 predicted proteins | sample MedpolnodulmetaG_2_FD_177996 | JGI IMG/M metagenome (GOLD analysis project Ga0228711, IMG submission 177996) | Root nodule microbial communities from Medicago polymorpha collected in Santa Monica, California, United States - brown nodules | ecosystem: Host-associated > Plants > Roots > Nodule...
CAAATCGCATCCAAATCCAATGATTATTAAAAGAAGAAAGAAAAAAACATGGACGGAGTTTCTCACGGTTAGTGGCGCCTTCGGAACTCCGGTAGCGTTTTCCGGTGTGGAGTTCAGTGCGACTCCAACTTGTTGTTTCAGATTTAGAGGGTAAAGCTATTTATTCTTCAAAAGGAATACGAACTCATGATTTTATTTTTTTTAAGGAAACTTGTGAATTTAGAAATGTTCTTATTTCATTTTTAATATTCATATTCATGAATCTAAGTTCATGTTCCTTTTACCCTGTAAATGAAAAGCTAAAGTTATCAAAGAATGCTCCTGAAACACATGTAGGGAATTTGCAAGCTTTAGTTTGGACAAATAACACAAACAATAAGCTAATTATCTAAATGAAGAGAGAAAAGATAGTTGACAATGTTTTGTGATGATTATGATCTAGATTAAGATAAAGGATGATGGTTCTTCAAAAAAGATGAAGACGATGTTCATAGATGATGATGTTGACAAGAATTGAGAACAAAAATGAACCTCACGCCCCTTCCAATTTTCTATTTTTTTTATAATTTTTTTTTAATTACACAATTATTTTTTTCCTGATTTTTTTTATTTTCTTAATTTAATTTTTCATTTATTTAATTTAAAAAATCATTATATGGTTTTTTTAATTAAATAATTACACACGTGGCGTGCCGTGCCACGTAGACATTCACCGGTCAAAATTGGCCAAAAAGACCACAGATGCAAATGAGGTAAATCTTAGGGGCCAAAATTGTAGTTTTTGTACATAGGAGATCAAAATTGCAACTTTTTGAAACTTAAGGGGGAAAAATGCACTTTAACCTATTATATAATATAAAATAGAGAATTTGTGTGAGTAGATTCAAAATATTGTTATTTGCACCGAAAATTTAAAGATGAATAAGTGAATTTTTTTACAAAAGTAAAACAAGTGTTTTAAAATGCAGTTGTTTATTTTTAAAATCTTATTTCGCACTATATATTTATTTTTCTAAAATAATTCTCAACTCAGCTAGAGTTTATCTTTATGATTAAGACAATTATTAATTTATTGTTGAAAGTTTTGCTTTTTTCATTTGATGTGTTCAACATTATTTTGTTTTCGTAGGATGTTTATACAAAATTTTGGCGGAGGTTCTTGCTAATAAATTACACAGAGTTGTTGAAAGTGTTGTCTTTGAGTCTCAGCCAGCCTTTATTAAAGGAAGACAGATCTTTGATGGTATTCTTATCGTTAATGAGATGGTTCATGACGAGTGGAGTCTTAAAAAAGAGTTATTATTATTTAAGATAGATTTTGAGAAAGCTTATGATTCGGTGGATTAGCGGTATCCGGATGATATAACGATTAAAATGAATTTTTCGACATTGTGGCACAAATGGGTGTTAGAGTTTCTTACCATGGCAACACCATTTGTTTTAGTTAATAGCAGCCCAACTAATGAATTCAAGTTTGGGAGAGGATTACAACAAGGTGATCCTTTCTCCATTCCTTTTTCTTTTAGCGGTGAGGGGGTTAAATGTGTTGATGAATGTCACCGTGGAGGTTGGCTTATTTACTGGTTACGGTGTTGGAACTCAGGGGAATGTTACTTATGGGAGGTTAAAAGTTGGGATAACGTTAGATCGTTGAAAGATGTTCTTATGCTTTTTGAAGCGATATCATGCCTTAAAATAAATTTCTATAAGAGTATGTTGGTGGGGTGAACATTAATGATTCTCGTAGATTAAATTTTTGGTATCCTCTTGTGGGTCGTATTAAAAGTCAAAATTTATCTATGGGGGGTCGTCTGGTGCTTCTGAAATCTATTTTGTCCTTCATTTCGGTCTACTTTCTTTCCATCTTCAAGGCTCCCTCAAATTTTATTTCTTCTCTTGAATATATTTTTAATGCATTTTTGTGGGAGGAAAGTGAGGAAAATAGGAAAATTTCATGGATTAAATGAGATATTATTTGTTTGAATAAAGAAGATGGTGGTTTGGGGATTAGGAGGTTGAAGGAGTTTAATTTATCTTTACTTGGTAAATAGTATTGAAGAGTGTTGAAGGAGATGGAAAGTTTTTGGAATCAGGTGTTGTGCGCAATGTATGGGGAGGAAAGGGGTAAGTTGAGTCTTGGGGGAGGAGGAGGGTCGATTTGGTGCCAGAAATTGAACAAAATTATCGAGGGTGTTGGATGAGGGTTGGTTGATTAATAACATTGGTAGGTGATGTAGTATCAAAAGTAAGTATTTTTGTGTATCGTCTCCACAGGGACTAGCGTGATATTCGAGCCGTTCAACAATCGATATCGTTCTAAACGTATGGTTCAAATAATTGATTGATTAAAAACTAATCTAAATTGGAATATAGCAATAAAATTGAGACGAGGTAAAGCAATTCAAGCCTGGGGTTAGAGTCGTTGACCAAGCCTTAAATAGTGCACTCTTATGATTGCTTAAAAGAATTCTAGCTTTACTCGATATTATCACATATCGCTCAACAACATCATTCGTGTCCAAATGATGTCGTGATTTCTATTGAATCGTTTAAATGTCGATTTCCCAAACTATTAAACGGTCCAATAGTCGATTGCATCCTTGTATTGCTGATTTCCCGAACTATTAAATGATACAAAAGCTTTAAGTTCCAATATTCAAAGTGATTATCAAAACCCGCATACGGCTCGCACAAAGACTCCTAAATCCATCCCGAGCCTTTTCTTCCACCTCTCCTCTCCAATCCTCAATCAAACTAGCGTTCCCCATGCGCTATGAAATGGGGGTCTTTCCTTCGCCTTTCGTATGTATCGGCTTGTCTTAGTCAAGTACCAAGGAGGCATTCTGGTGGGCGCGGGCGTGTAGGAAGGCCGCTAAAAGACCACGACGACTACAATGGAAATTCCATGTCTAGAACACCTTGGACTCAAAAGCATCTTTCAACATTATTTCAAATCATAAATGTAACATTAAACACAAGAATAAAATCAACGTCAAGTAAAAATTGCTAGAACCATATAGTTAAGGATCAAAAAGAATACATATTATCTTGATCAAGTACCTCTAACCCCAAATGATAGATTTAGCTACTTACTATCATAGTAGCTTTGCAAAAATGGAAGAAAAGATGAAGATTCATGACAAGATTCATGATTTCTCTACAAATCTTGGGAAGAATCCACTTCTGACACTCTCGCTTCATGTTTCTCTCTCTAGAAATGCCCTCTCTCTCTTTCTAAAAATCAGAAAATATCTAAAATAATGAATGGCTTTTAGAAAATGAGAGAAAAGCTATTTAAATGGCTGAATCTGTCAAACTCCCTTATAGCGAAATTTACTCGCTTATAGCGAGTTGCACGAAAAATCTGCTCTGCTCCAATGGATGACCTCCATGTGTCCCTTATCCTTTTGAACTTTTTGAACTCGCTTGAAACTCGCTATAAGCCAAAAAAACTCGCTATAAGCCAAAAACTCAGCTTTTGCACTTTGGATGATTTTTTGTTCTTGCTTGTATTTTCCTGCACAAAAAGGGGTAGAATAAGGCACTAAAGCATGAACTTCATAATTGCATCAAATTGTAGCTTTTCCCTTAAGTAATTTCCAAAACAAATCACTAAAGTGTCTAAATTAACACAAGAAATATATCACTTTTGAGCATTTATCAGTAGGGTGGTGGGTGATGGTTATATCACTATTTTTCGGAAGGATGCTTGGTTGGATGGTGTTCCTTTTCTAGTCAAGTTCAGCAGATTATATGAGTTAACTGAGAATATATTGGCTACTGTAACTGAAATGAATAATTTAGGATGGGGAGTGAATGAAGATGCTTAAAAGTGGAGGCAGAGATTGTTTGCTTGGGAGGAGGGGTTATTGGGGGAGTATACAGAGCTTTTATCTTCAATTATTTTTCAGGTTGTCGAGGTTGACAGATGGGTGTGGAAGCTTCATTCTTCTTATAGGTATATTGTGAGTAGTGCTTATCACAACTTGATCAACGAAGTTAACCCGGTCTCTAATGAGTTTTATAGCCTTAATTACAATCATCTTTAGGGGTTAAAGGTAGTTCCTTTAAAAGTATCTTTGTTTGCATGACGTTTACTTCTTAATCGAGTTCCGACTAGAGACAATTTGGTGTGGAGACATGTGCTTTCTCCCAATGATCAATATTGTATGGGAGGATATGGTTTATATGAGGATAGGGACCATATGCTTGTTAATTGTGATTTCTACGGTAATATTTGGTCGACGATTTCTTGTTGGCTAGAAATTTCAACGACAACTCAAAGGAATTTATCAGATCATCTAACTCAGTTTTGTTGTGGTTTAGGTGGTTTCTCGAAAAATCTACGTTTAGCTTTCACTATTATTTGCCCTTCAGTTGTCTAGGTAGTTTGGAAAGAGAGAAATAGACACATTTTTCAGCATAGGGAGAAACTACTTCAATCTCTTGGAGAAAAGGTTAAGCTTCACGCTTTTTGGTGGTTTAAATCGAAATATCTTTTGTTCGATTTTGACTACCATTATTGGAGGTTTAATCATTTTTTGTTTAAATGTTGTAACTTAACTCTTCTCTTGTTGTTGGTTTGTTGTTCTCTTTCATGATAACCTTATATCATTGGAACTTTTAAGTCTCCTTAGGCGCATCTTGTGTCGGATGACTTTTTCGTTTCGGTATTTATTCCATTTTAGCGTCTTTTTTTTTATAAAAAAAACACTATATTAATACAAACTTAAATCTCAAAATTCAGATGTGAATTTATTCCATAAGATACAGTAATTAAAGCAAATAAAAAAAACTCATGTCGACTTAGTTAATATAAATTAAAGAATGTTTAGTTTATGTCTTAGTTTATTTATGTTTATGAGTAAAAAAAGGTTTATTCATTTTTATCTCCTTACATATAAGTAAATGCTAGTCAAATAAGCTAATATTTACCTTTTTTTTTTTTTTTTTGACAGAAATACTTACCTCAGATATGAATGACATCTTTTAACAAAGATACATACCAGCTTAACTTTTTTTAAAGTACTTTACCATCAACAACAATACAATAATAAATTCAACGTTTTATTTGCCTTATCTCCTTTCTTAAGCACGTTTACTATATGCGCAGCCATATTATATTTTTGAACAAGTATGCACAACCATACTTCAATTTAAAATTTAAACATATTTTTATGAATGGAAATTTCCCATGAATTTCACGAGTCTCACAATTAGGTACCGTGGGCTTTCAGATGAAAAATCGAACAAATCACTCAAGTACTTCCGTTGGTTTTTCTTGACAATTGAATTGTAATTGCAAAACAATTCTCATACAAGAGGACATGGCTTTCAAAAGGGCCTTAAACTTAAAATTACATAAAATCAAAGCCTTAAACAATTCACATACAAAGACTCACAACAATAAACTTAATTAACATAAATTTATATTTTGTCTTATCTCCTTTCTTAAGCACATACATTTATGTGCACAATCATATTATAAAATTTAAATTTTATACATATATTTTTTTTAAGGGACTAAAATAAGAAATATTACCAAAACGAAGTGTCTTTCCTAGTACAAGGTGTACGAAGGGAAGACAACAGAGTCAACAGTATTTACAAAGAACCTATATAAAGTAAACAAGAAAGAATAACTCTTAGCCTATGTCCAACATGGTGAATGAACTAAACCACCAACCATGATAATTGACGGGAAGTGTAACGTTTCACCTTCAACCACCTAAAGGTAAGAAACTTAATCTTATCAGCCACCTGAATTACCGAGCATTCTTTATCGTTAAACAACATGTTATTTCTTTCTTTTCAAATTTCCCAAATTGTAGCAAACCAAATGACCTGTAATACTGAGCGGCGCTTCTTTGCAATTCCGCCACTATATTTTTGAATAAAATTTTCCTATGAATGACAAACATCTTTTTTGGTGATGGTTGGGATTCGAATCCAAACCTTACATATATATGTATTATCCGTAACAACTGAGTTAAGCTCACGAGAATGAATGACAAACATCTAACACTAGTGAAAGGGACATAGAATTTAATACCATGGCCTTTCAGATGAAAAACCAAACAAATGATTCAATTCTTTCCTTAACAATTGAATTGAAATTGGAAAACAATTTTCAGGAAAAGGGGGCATGGATTTCTGATCCTGTGCCCTAACATAACATCCATATTAAGTGGCAAATATCTTATCCAAAACACCACGTGATTCACGTGATGATATGCATAGTTACAAAAAGTGCTTACGTGGCAATTAGGCACACCGTCTTACCATACACCGACACTACACATAACCGTAACTCGACACGTTTGCTTCTTCACACAAGAGTACTATAAAGTTATAAACAAAGCAACCGAATCTATTCACTTTGGATTGGGTCAGAGAAATTCTCATCTATTATATTCTTCTTCATTTTGTGCTTCCAGTCTTTTCACCAATTGAATTGCAAAATTTGCTCACAATAGAGACAATGACATCTTCAGTGATTGAGGGTGGACACGATGAGGCTATACACGAGCCTTCGGATTTGATCGCAGAAAATATGAATCCTACGGTTGGAAATCTTTCACTTCCTAATGAAACATTCTTAAAAGCTGCAATCTCTCTCAAGGATGAGGTATGTGTTGATGAATTGTAGTTCATTTTGTTTCATTTCTCGTGCTGGTGTCAGATACGACATAAGTACATGTAACTGCATTCAATTATATCATTTGTTAAAACAATTATGTTAGCATATGTTTCGTGTCTGTGTTGGTGCTTCAAAAGTTTGAATTAGTCAATTAGTTTTGTGCAAAAATGTTAACAAGGAGTGAAATTATGGGTGCAGGTGGTGGAGGTGAATTGGAATCGGAGAGAAGTGGTTGATCCAACGGTGTATACAGGTTTGCTTGGTACGGCTTTCACTTGCCTGAGATCGTACGAGGTAACCGGTTGCCATAAGGACTTGGTGTTATGTTCTGAGATCATTGACACATGTGCCACTGTTGCACGTGACTCCCTCAGGTACTCTTTACTTTACTAATTTACTTTTTATGTTTGAAATATTAGAGTATGCACTTAAGTAAATAAACACACTTGCGTGTACGCATTTAGCATAATAAGAATACATCTATATACAAGTTTATTTGCAAATTAAAATATGATTGACTATAATTGAATAATAACAAAAATAAAGACGTTAAATAATGAGCGAAGCATATGTGCTATGTGGATGGTATAATTCTCTTTCGGGCGATATGAAATTTTGGTAGCGTAACTTTCAGGCAAGTTTGCCAAATTCCTAACTCCTGTCCAAGGGACACGATATTGATAGGTGCCTTACATTCTACCTTAGGACTTCATCAACTAAATGACATTCCCGGATTTCCCTCTAAAAGAAGGTAAATGATGTGATTAGCTAGCTAGATTCACACATTATATGGGAGAAGTGGGGAATCTGAAGTTATAATCCGACCCTGCACATAATTAGTGGCGGAGTCAGGAATTTTATGGAGCTTGACAAAAATTTTATCGCAAATTCACATGTGTGAGTGCCCGTTTTTTCGCTTTTATATTGCACAAACGTTCAAAAGTTATAAACGATGTTTTTTTTTATGAAATATATACACACACATTAGCGACGCGTTTAAAGCAATATTTTATGTCCGTCTGTCTGTTTCTTTGTTACACGTATAATTTTTTTTAGTGTTGTATAACACGTATAATTATTTTTATAAAATTTTGATTTTAATTAAAAGTACAAGTATAGATGGCCTAAAAATATTATACTTAGACCATCCACAATGCAGCATCCCATTTGGGTGCTTAAATGAGTCCCGACTGTACACGTCATTCGTTTTATAATTAATATGTAATAAGTACCCAATCTCTCCAACCCAGCACCTCAAAATAATTATTAATTGGGTCTCAGCAATAACTCTATATCATAATTGTATAATTTTAAAATATTGAAGTAATTTAATTATAAATTATTAAAAAAAAACAAACATTTTTATTTTATTTTTATTGATAATTCAAGAAAAAGTTAAAACTTAAAAAAACAGTATAAAACAAATGATGATAAATTGCATAATCTAAATAACAACTAATCTGGTTGACTATCACTTCTAAAGCGTTGCCAAATATGCTCCACAAGATCATGTTTAAGTTGAAGATGAGTTTGTATATCTTGAATTTGTGCTCTCCTTTATAGGTACGGGGCAAGATTTGGATGAGGACCCATGAGTAATTAAATATATAAAAATATCAACTATTATTTACAACTATTATATAATTATTTTTTAATATCAAAATAATACAATAATTAAATATATAAAAAAATAGAATTAATTGTACATGTGAGACCCGTGAGTAATAGGAGAGAGATGGTGCCTATAAAAGCACCCACCTTTATAAGCACCATAATCATTGATGTCACAAAGGGGGTGTCTATTTACAATGGTGCTTAATAGGGGAAGGACTCTCCATTGTAGATGGTCTTATATATATTTTGCACCTTTATATTGTAACAAACTATATGCATATTATTTTCTTATTGAAAAAAATAAACATATCTTCTTTAATGACACTATAATATAAATTCTTATCTTTTTGAATGACACCAGAAATATGGTATTCTTATAACGAAATTTGTTATAGAGTAACAATGGCAATAGGTACCCAATGGGCAGGGTACTATAGTACCCATCCCTATACCCGCATTTGTAAAAATACCCGTACCCGTATCCTCGTGGGCAACAACTTTAGTGCCCTTCCCCATACCCTATGGACACCTAAGTGCCCATATCCGCACCCATTACCCGCATTTTAACTATGAAAAGACAATTAAAAAAACCCACAATTGAAGTAAAATTATGATCAAAAAAATTTCAAATCAACTCATAAAATAGTATGAATCGTAGTATTTAGCCAAATAAAAAAACAGTATGAATCATAGTATTTTGCGGGTACCCATCGGGCCTGAATCTAATCGTCATCCCTTTAGAAGTATGAGATTCAAGAAATAGTTACCTGAAAGCAGAAGAGATGGATAACAAAAAGCAACGAAAGGCAGGCAGGCAGCAGAGATTCAACACAGCAGGAGGCTAGGTTTAGGTTACTATAATAAGCAATTTTTAGGTTTAGGTTTAAGTTTAAATAGTTAGGTAAATTAATTAATTAATATATATAAATTATTTATTATATTATATAAATACATATGTGCGGGTTGCGAGGCTGGGTAGTATAGTGCCTATATACATGCCCGTACCCTTTTAAGTTTGCGGGTAATTACCTGGACCCATGCCTATACCCATGAAAGCGAGGATTTACCCTACTCATTGCAGGTATTTTTTGCGGTTACCCATCAAATCTGAGTCTAATTGCCATCCCTATTATAGAGTATAATTGAAAACGAAAAAACCAACTATTTTGATATTATTTATGTTATTATTTGAAATAATCATAGTATAGATAAATAGTCGTAAATCGAAATAATAGAGGTCCGTCATTTTGTCAACAAAGGTACAATTTGAAATAAGAGAGATGAAATATAACTTATCAATAGTGTCCTAAATAAAATTAGGAGGTAAATGACCTTTCCGAGACCTATTTGCGGTGAATGTTCGAGTAATATTAACTTCTTCAAGTGATTTTTGTTGTGCGAAAAATATTGAGTTTGCCCAATTTTTATTTTTTTTTAAGTGGGCTAATGGACTATTGGATTGGACCTAGTATAATGAAAGTTTCGATTGAGCCCGGACGAGTGCCTGGGTTCGTCTGGTGGTGTCTTCGCCCATGCACATAATGTCTTTGGTAGTTACCAACTGAACTACATTTGTCGGACAATTTGATTATAGTTTTTTTAATAATAAATGTTAATATTTAGTTTGTTAGATTAATTTTTTTACTCTTTTGTCTTAGTATGAACACAAATCTCTAACATCTTTTCTCTTATTTCAAAATCAATTGAGTTATCTCACTTGAGCTACCCAACCCCGTTATTTGTTTTAAAAAAATATTATCAACTTTTGTAAAATAATAATATTGTTATCAACATGTTTAACACACAAGTGCGTGTGAATTGACAATATTTTATTCATTACACGATTGTATACTTGCATACAGAACTTTTTGTTCAAACTCCACGATGATTGATAATTTATGTTTCTATTTTTTTTTATTAAATTCAATTTCTATCTCATTTCTTATTGATCATTAATTTTTATAAATATCTGAGTGTTTTCATGCCCCTCTCTTTAAGAATTTTAATTAAAAAATTATTTCTTAAAAAAAGCCAAATATCTCAATTTTTAATGTATTAAATACACAATTTTTCATAAAAATTTATCATTTAAGATTATTAAAAGTGCTTCCAAATATTTTTGGAGGCACTTGTTATGGTGCAGTGTAGTTATAGTGTGAATCAAGTCCACACTCATTAAGTCATTATGGTCCATTATTAAATCTCTAACAAAAGATATTTGCAGACACGTGACTTTTCTGTGTGGTAGAGGAGGCCTATACGCGTTTGGAGCTGTGGTTGCTAATTACATGGGGGACCTTCAAAAGCGTGACCTGTTTTTGGGTCTATTCATGGAGGTAATGTCAATAATAGTACCAAAATACCCACTTTCTATGCTCGTGCCACATTATTCAGGTGCACAATTTGTATGTTTGGAAAATAGTTTTGAAGATAGTAATTTGTCTCAAACGTATGGACTAAAATACAACACACAAAATTTGTAATTTTATTCAATTGAAGAATTTTGTTTAGCTTCACAAGCTCTTGGATGAAAAAAAATCTCCCTAATCTATCATGATGGACCTACTTACTAAAAAAATAAGTTTCTGTGAAAGAAGAAAGTCTTTTTATCTGTTTCCATATTTGTTTCCATATTTGTGAATTGTGACCACATGAAAATAGGACCACTAATGTCTAATGGGATATCTCAAAATACTCTTCATTTGTACATACAATCATGATGCAAAAATGTGATTATTCTACGCACTGTCCCACATCCCACGATGTCAACATTCATCACCAATTTACGGTTCATTTCAAAATGACATTAATAGCAAATATTAATCGATTATTAAAATGTTAGAATTAACCTATGATTAAAGTTAAAATGTTTTTAATGGTCTGTAGGTGGCAAACGAGAGAGCCCTGCCTGTTGGACCCGAGGAAGGCGGTTTTGGGATGTCATATGATCTTCTATACGGACGAGCTGGATTCCTATGGGCTGCATTGTTCCTAAACAAGCACCTAGGAGAAGATACAGTGTCCAAAGACATTCTAATGCCTATTATTGATGCAGTATTGGCCGGCGGTAGAGCAGGAGCGTCTGATATCAAAGAATGTCCATTGATGTATAGATGGCATGGGACAAGGTACTTAGGTGCAGCAAATGGCCTTGCTGGTATTCTTCATGTGCTCCTCCATTTTCCACTTCCAAGTGAATATGCCGAAGATGTGAAGGGAACTTTGAGATATTTGATTAGTAAAAGATTCCCTCATAGTGGAAATTACCCATCAAGTGAAGGGAATCCAAGAGATAAGTTAGTGCAGTGGAGTCATGGTGCAACTGGGATGGCTATTACATTGTCTAAAGCAGCACAGGTAATACATTATTCATAACTTGTCTTCATGGTTTATGGTTAATGGATAACGCATTATCAATCGAGTTAAATAAGTTTTTTGTCCCTACATATATATCATTTTTTGTTTAGTCCCTCTAAATTTTTCCTACAAATGACAGTCTTTCAAATGTTTTCTGTTAGTGAATTTGGTCATCGTCATTTGTAAATGTTGCAAATGTATGAAAATTGACAACAACTTCGAATATATCTGTTTGCAGGTTTTTCCAAATGACAGAGAACTACGAGATGCAGCAATAGAAGCAGGGGAAGTTGTATGGAAAAATGGATTGGTGAAGAAAGTGGGACTTGCCGATGGCGTATCTGGAAATGCCTATGCCTTTCTTTCACTCTACAAATTAACAAAAGATAGTATATATGAAGAGAGGGCGAAATCATTCTCTTGTTTCTTGTATGATAAAGCTAGAGCTCTGGCAGTTGAAAGGCAAGTTGTTGCGGATGGCAATGGCTACTCTCTCTTCCATGGACTTGCTGGGACAGCATGTCTTTGGTTTGATCTGATTGCACCTGATAACTCTAGGTTTCCAGGTTATGAATTATAAATGGTTCTTCCCTATATAAAATGGTTATTTTGTAATAGGAATACTGTGTGAATATGCAGGCATGATAATGTGTACTAAAAGCCTGATTTTTAAGACTTCTTTTATATACAAAATTCATCTTAAACTTATAATTAAAGTTAACACAAGGTTTTAAAAAATATGTCAAATTTTGTTAAGTTCAAGGGTTGAACCTTGATCAAGGAACATTTGACTTTTGAGGTCCTCAATTTGACCAAATGAGGTACGCAAACACTATTAATGTCATATTATATATTTAAAATTAAATAAAACACTATTAACGCGATACATCAATATCTTTAATAGAAATATTTGACCGGGGAACTTCTATGGTACACTCAAAAAGTGAGGTGTACCGGTACTCTTTCTTCATAATTTTATAAATAAACGATTACTTTTTGTGTAATAAATAGTTTTTTGTCAATATTTATATTTTATAGAACATCATCTTATAAGAAAAAACATCATTTCATTGTTTATAAAAATTATTGTAATTTTTTTACATATTATCGTAAAAAATAATCAATGTTCTCAATTATGAGTGATAAAAATTCAAAAAAATTAATTTTATTTTGTTGACACTTTTGATGAATAAGATTTAGTTATTATAATTATATGTGATAAAAAAAATATTTTTCAAAAAAACAACTCATTTAGTTATTAATTTAAAGAACGAGTGTACCGGTATATTCAAATATATTGGGTGTACCATAAAATTTGTCATTTGACGGAAGTAGATGTCGATTGATTGATGTGCAACCCAATAACAACAAGCTTTGGCTGAATATAAATATCAAATTTGAATTACATCAAATGATGATATGAGTATTTAGTTTTCCGTTTGTTACATTAAAACTATGTTTGTAACAGTTTCCAATATGTTTATGCCACAATTATTTTGAGGAAAAATATTTTTTTTAGTAGAAATGCATTGGCAAGTGTGGCAAATATCAGTTTTGGTGAGAAACGAAAAACAACAAATTGGTGTCATATATTCTTGTGTTTGAAGGATAATTCAACGTGATTAAAAAAACACACACATGTATATATATCAAAACATCAATAAATAGACAATTACCCCTATAAAATTGTAACTTTCGTCAATTACCTCATGAAATTAACAAAACTTCAATAACCTCCTTGAAATTGCACACCGTTAATCAATTTACCTCATCTGCCAAATTTTTATGTTAGCCAATAAGACGTTTTGCAGATACACTCCTGAAGTTTTGCACTTATGTGCAAAATGTCCCCCAAACATTAAAATTTATATATATTTTTCTTATCCTTGACTCAAATGATATTAAAAACAAACAATTAACAGTTACTCCCTCCGATTCTAAATATAAGCAAATTTTACTTTTTAGGTTCATTCAATTAATGATGCATGTGATCCATATTATGGACCACATGCATCATTAATTGAATGAATCTAAAAAGTCAAATTTGCTTATATTTTAGAACAGATGGAGTAGCTTTATGTCTTCTCTTAAGTTCTTGGAATGGAATTATTGAATTTTATCAATGTTGTGTGTATCATCATTGTGATTTCATCATTGTCATTTCACCTTTGACTTATTGACCTTCCTTTACAAGTTGATTATGGTACCATTCTCCTTTGTCCATTTGTTTATTTCTATTTGTGTTTGTTTACAATTTCCATTCATGAAGCTCATGAACATTGTTTGGATTGGATAGGGTTTTTGTGTTCCTTTTATGCATATAGATATAGATTATGTTTTTGGAGCATTTGAGATCAATAGTAAACAAAAATGGTTAATGAGTAGTTCAAAAATTAACAAGATTTGCTATCAAAAACGAAAGAAAACAACAAATAAATAGATTAAACAAATAAATTTTGATTATGGTGCAGAATAATGTGATGGGAATTGACCCAATATAAAGCTAAATGTTAATTGCTTGCCTTTAATATCTTTTGAGTTAAATACATGAAAAAAAATAAAAAAAATTCAAGTTCAAGGGGCATTTTGCACATAAGTGCAAAACTTCGGGGGGGTATTTGCAAAACGTCATGTTGACTAACAGAAAAATTTGACGGAGGGGGTAAATTAATTAACGTTGTGCAATTTCATGGGCGTAATTGAAGTTTTGTTAATTTCAGAGGGTAATTGACGAAACTTACAATTTCAGGGGAGTAATTGTCTGTTTACTCATCAAAACAATTTGCGTTAGAAGGAATAGCGGCTTTTTTTTTTTTAAGTCAAAATTAAATACATTAAATTAAGAGAAAATCCTAATATACATAAGGAATGTAAAGCTAAGATTCAAACGAATATAATGTTATGATACAAACGAGACGCTAAAAAAAAGGGTTAATTAAGTAAATGGTTCCTGTAAATATTTAGAATTTTGGTTTTAGTCCATATAAAATAAAATCATACTTTTTAGTCCCTATAAATTTTCCATCAGCATTTTTAGTCCTTATAAAATTTTTCTATCATCATTTTTAGTCCATGTCAAAAATTTTCATCAACATTTTTGGTCCCCAAAATGCTTAAGGAAAATGTCACAGGGACTAAAAAGTGTGATTTTATTTTGTAGGGACTAAAAACAAAACTGTGAATATTTATAGGGACTAAAAACTTAATTAACCCAAAAAACAAATGAAACGCTAAAAAAAAACAAATGAAACACTAGTTAAACATATTGTTGTAAAAACAGACTAAAGTTGCCTACAATATACTAAAACACTAGTTCTGAAAGGCCGTCACATGAAAGCAATTTGATCGCAACTTTAGTATAAACATTAGTTCTGGCCTTTTAGTATATTGTACGCAAGTGAGGTTTAGTATGGGAATGACTAGTTTTTTTTCCCATCATGGGAAAGTAAGTTTTTGACCATTAGATTAAATGGTGAACATAATTTTATCATGGTCTCTCAATACTAAATTTTTTTCTATCACTGCCGTCAAAGAAATAACTACCGTTAGATTTATCAGATGTTTGTCAACCTTTTTATTTTTATTCTTGATGATGACCATACTTCCTCTTCTTCGGTAGGCAAAGGCTCGTTAATGTCTATACTGCTACCACCATCGGTTCCTCTTCCTCCCGGCGTATCCTCTCTCCTTTTATTTTTATTTTTTCCGGCAAAGAACAAGGGGGGATCTATGATTTCCGGCAAAGAACAAAGGGGATCCACTAAGTTTTTTTTCCTCCCTGCGTCTCCAGATCTCCTCCCACTGCGATATACCATACACAGCTTATTTCCTGAGCTTTTGCTTGCAATTTTTTCCTTCAAAATCGTATGTTTACTTTGTTATTTCCATTTTGATTGTGTTAATGTTCATAGGTTGTGTGTAATCATCATATCTAATTTCTTAATTGTATTTTGTGGGTAGTTTCTGGGTTCACCCATTGATTAGGAGCTTCAGTTGCTATTAATCACAATAACTTGTCAAGATCCAATCAATTCAATTAACATATGAAAAAACCAATAACTTAACACAACCACACCAAAACAAAAAAAAAAAAAAAAAAAAAAAAAAAACTCAGATCTAAAATGTCTACGCATTTGTTGGCTGTTTTTGAGAAATAAAAAAAAAGGATGAATGTAGTGGTTTTTTTTAACTATTTTAATCTGAAACTACCACCACCGTCGGAACCGGTCGGTGCCAAAGGAAGGACATGAAAGCTGAAAAGGGAGAGATATGAGACCACAAAGAGAGAAAGCATGACTGGTGGAAATAATGGTGGTGATTGGTGAAGAAGATTGTATAAACAAAAAAATTTAGTGTTGAGAGACCATGATAAAATTGTGTACTTGATCTAATCTAATGGTCACAATATTTTCCCATAGTGGAAAAGAACTCTCCTTTCCTAGGCTAAATGTCACCTTGTACGCAACTTTAAGTTATGAAAACAACCTTTTGTGTAAAAATAGTAAAGTTGCGTACAATATACTAAAAGGTAGAACCTCTTTCCAAACCCGACGTATGTGAGAGTTTTATGCATTATATTGCTGTTTTTTAAATAACCAAGAACCTAAAGTTTTGTTTTCTTTGAAAGGACCAAGAAACCAAAGTTAAATATCCTTTTTCTTTTGTGATAATAAATGTTAGAGCATCATATTGGACTCACTAATATAATATCTAACATAGGGCACCAAATTACAATTTTTGTAGACGGTGGCTACTATATAAGACATATATATAAAGACGCAAATTTATTTTTAATTAAACAAAGCAAGTGTTACCAAATAAATAAATAAAAAAGCAAGTTCCCTAAAAAAAGAAAGTAAGTTGCACCACAAGACACAAATTTATTTCTTTGAACACGGCTGTCTATAATAAAATAATAAATCTACCGTAAAGAGTAATCTTCATACGGTTATGCCCTGCAAAATAAAACGTGAATCTTTCTTAATATAATTTAACTTTTAAAAAATTTCATACAAACATTTAAAACATATACTATAAATTATTAATTACACCATTTCAAATAGGGAAAAAAAAAGAAGACGAAGTCCAGGCAAGGTGAGAAATGAGCACACAGACATCAACGACAAAGATATGTCACATACCCTAACCTCTCAATAAATAAGAGATGCAATACCAACTTGCTCTTTTGATGTAATCAACTTGACAATCTTCTGTATGCACACGTCCACTTCACTTCATTTTCACCCTCTCAATCATCATGGAATTCAAGAAAGACGAGTATTATGAACACTCTCTTTTTAATTTTTTTTTAACCTTAAACTTTAAAGATAAATCTCACATAAAAGTAACATGTATTTCACTCAATAAAAATAACAACAAGTAACTCAGCCCTACCACTTTTTTTTTTCCTTCCTTAGCATCCCATATCTTAGCGTAAATCAATTTGCATAATGGTCCCAGATCCAGCTTGCATCTCATTCTATATTCAACGTCCACGTCATTCCCTTGTCTCCCTTTCATTCCTCTCATCGTACTATTTCTCTATATTTTTATTTATCTACAGAGCAAAAACAATTATAAAATGCCAAGTTTTAAGTAATTTATTTTTTTATAAAAATATACGGATAAGAATGATTTAGTCTACTTCCAAAAAAAATAAAAATAAATTAAGCATACATCAAAAGCTATATTGTACTAATTATTTTGTTCCGATAAGAATGATTTAGTCATTCTCTCAAAAAAAAAATGATTTAGTCATTTTTCACATTCGAATTTGAATAGATATAACTTTTTAATGATAAATTTTATATGGCATTATTAAAAGAAATATATTGTACTCCTTTTTTTTTTTAAACAAAATATATTGTACTCCTAAGAAAAAGAAATATATTGTAATCAAGGTTTAAATATATTGGAACTATTTGTAAATTAAGTTACTTTGTCATTCATCAATTATTGCATTGAACTAAAAACAATCATCATGAAAATAATTTCCTGTCAAAAAAAAATTACGTAAATAATTTGGATATTATACATTTTATTAGGCTTAAAATCTTTAAGATGACACCCCTCAATTAAATGTTGTTTATCACTTATATTTTCATCTAATATGAGATTATTTTAGCGACAAAAAACAATTGTGCATAGTATAAAAATCAAACAAAGTTATCATAAGTTTTAATTCAGTTGTTAAAAATATCGAAATTGTTAGACCAAACACCATGGTGAGAGTTTAAACTCAACTACTTCCCTTATGTGTGACTTTCAATGATTATTTGTTGTTTTGTAGATAAAAAGAATAAAAATCAAACGAAGCTCCAACCAATATTCATAGATGAGACAGATGAATTAATTTTAAGATGTTGCAAGGGACGGTCATATAAAATTATAGTTTCTCCATTAAAAGCAATCAAATCGCCACGTCGGACCAACTTGTTTCTAGTTCGTACAAATTTGGACCAGTAGATTCTGACCACGTGGGATTTATGCTATTTCTGTTTGAGCCCTCTTTCTCAAGGCATATTTAAATTCCACTTGTTGTAATAGCAACACTGGTATAAATGTCAGCAAAACCATACATCTTTAATTTTCAATAGGAAAATTTGAGGTCATAAAAATCAGACAAGATTTTTCAATTTGCTACTTGCTAGTTCATATATTCTTCAAAAAACAACACTTGGCTGTTGTAAATTGTGTAATATTAATTGTATACGTCACAAGAATGGAAGAACGTTATGAAATTATTAAAGGTATTGGGTCAGGAAATTTTGGGGTAGCAAAGCTTGTAAGGGAGAGACAAAGTGGTAAACTATATGCTGTCAAAATCATTGAGAGAGGCCTTAAGGTTTGTGGTCTTGTTTTTAACTTCATCTCTTTGCTTATATATGCATGTTTGTCTTTGTCTTAGGTTGTCTTAGGCCTAAAGTTATAATATGCATGTATGTTACCTCGTACTTTGGTTGGTCTTAGGTTGATTGGTTAGTAACTTTCATGTGACTGAATTCACTGTTTCATGTTGCAGATTGATGAGCATGTTCAACGGGAGATCATAAATCATAGATCCTTGAAGCATCCCAATATCATTAGATTTAAAGAGGTAATAACCTTTTTTTGTGTGTATCGTTGTGATTACTTTCTCCGTACTGTATTGCTTGAGTTGTGAGCTCAGTGTTAAAGAGTAAGAGTTTGACTTTGTAATTTCACGTACGAGTTCAAAATATACATGAAACACTTCTAAAATTGTCAAAAATGTCACCTTAATATTATTTTTTCTTTTCTGGATTAGATGGAGCTTGTCAATTTGATCTTTAAATTGTAATATTAATTATTATGATTAAGACAAAATTTCCATTGATGGCAGGTTCTATGTACTCCAGCTCATCTAGCTATAGTGATGGAGTATGCTGCAGGAGGAGAACTATTTGAAAGAATATGCAGTGCTGGTAGATTTTGTGAAGACGAGGTAGATAAGATCGTTTCTAAATCCAATTGTTGATAATTGAATAAAGAAAGTTTCATTGACTTTATTATAGTGCTTTTGTCTATGATGCCATTATATTAGTTATGTAATATTTTCTTAAGCAGTAATTCCACAAAACTAATAGTATTAAAGATTGCATCCACGTTACAATTTGTATTAAACAAAGTATGAGTGTCTTTTCATTTCTAACTTTATCCAATAAGTATATTATTAGTGTTGAATTTTTCAATTGATAGTTGTTAGTTATTTTGTTCTCAAACTGCTCATCAATGTTAACTCCTATTATATACTATTATCATATTCTAATAATAAATGTTAAGTTTTTGTCCTCATTGATATAACCTAGTAGTTGGCAATATCTTATGTGTAATCCCAGGCTTGAACCCGGGCCACCACATGTTTCCTCCTCCTCGTGTGTGTTTATTTGAGTATGTGTTGGTCGCTGAGCCAATACCATAATAAAAAAGTTCAGTTTTTAACAATGTTTCCCATTTAATTTCAAAATCATGTACAGGGTTCTCAATATTATTTGTAAAATTATCATACAGTATTTGACATTTTTATTCTTCTGTTGTCGGCATAGGCAAGATATTTCTTCCAGCAGTTGATTTCTGGAGTCAGCTATTGTCATTCAATGGTACTATTTTTGTCACATATGACTCAAATTAGTTCCACTTTAGAGAATATTTGTCTTGAGTCCTAATGTTTTAGTTGGTTTGAAAATTTTAATTTTGATGCAGGAAATTTGCCACAGAGATCTCAAGCTAGAAAATACACTTTTAGATGGAAGCTCTTCACCACAACTCAAAATATGCGACTTTGGTTACTCCAAGGCAAGGACTTTCTCGCTTATAAAAGAGTTTAATCTTGATACATTGTCGGCGTAAAACTTTTTATATTGTTAAAGAATCACAATCAATCGTGACTTTTAAGATATTAATAATTAAGTTAAAATATTTTAATGATTTAACGATTATAATTGATTGATGGTCTAAATTTTTTTACACCTACATACCAATTAATTCCAATATCAAATATTAAATTTAGTTAAACTCTATTAACATTATTCTGTTTCTTTCTCAGTCTTCTGTTCTGCATTCCCAACCTAAATCTACTGTGGGAACTCCCGCATATATTGCCCCAGAGGTTTTTTCAAGGAAAGAATATGATGGAAAGGTATTTTTGCTGCTAATTTTACTTTCTAATTGCTAACTAATAATTAATACTTAAAAGGGTTTTCGTGTTTTAAGAATTTGAAGCTAACATTGGCCACACAAACATTGTTGTGTTTGAGAATAGGTTGCTGATGTTTGGTCTTGTGGGGTTACCTTGTATATAATGCTAGTTGGTGGTTATCCTTTTGAAGATCCGGACGATCCACGAAATTTCAGAAAGACAATTGAGGTTAGTTTGTAAATACTAATTATCATGTGTGACAAGTATTATCATACAAAGTTAGGGTTTAATTTTCATACATTGCATATGTTTAACATCACCATTACCAAATCATAATTAATTATATATATTTTAAAAATAGTTATGATTAAAATCAAACGTTTTCAATGGTTTGACAATTACGATTGTGAAAATGTTAATTTTTTATTGTGATAATATACTTGAATTAAATCCATAAACTTATCACTTAATTTTTTGATATTTTTTGGATTGATTTGACAGAGAATTCTTAAGGTTCATTATTCTATTCCCGACTATGTTCGTGTCTCTAAAGATTGTAGACACCTTTTATCTCAAATATTTGTGGCCAACCCTGAAAAGGTATAATAGTTGGTTCATTTTTCCATAAATAATTTTGTTGAATCACAATATATTTGTATTAAATCCATGTTGTTTATGCAGAGAATCACCATTCCAGAAATTAAAATGCACCCATGGTTTCTTAATAAATTGCCAGTGGAATTTGTGGAGGAAGGGAAAAATAACAAGTTAGAAAATGATGTGAATGGTGTGAATGATTCATCTCAAAGCATTGAGGAAATACTGTCCATAATTCAAGAGGCAAGGAAACCAGTTGAGGGCCCAAAAATTGATAGTCAATTTGTTGGAGGAGAAATGGATTTTGATGAGATGGATGCAGATGATGATTTTGATAATGATATAGAAACTAGTGATGATTTTGATTTTGTTTGTGATATGTGAGTGAGTGAGTGTTAGCTTTTTGTGTTTTGAACAATTGTCTATAAACATTAAAAGGCTTAGGACAAGTTGTTTCTCTTTGTGCATTTTTTTTTTATAATTTTCCTTTGATTTAAAGTTGCTAGTCTTAATCTTTGCCTAAAGTTTGAATAAAGGGATGTCACGGCTTTTTTGCTTTCTTCTGCACATATAATCTACTCTTGTCTTATTATTTGGGATTTTTATAAGACAATAACGACAAAGATGAAATGGGACTATAAATTAGTGATCCATCAGTGTCGCATAAAAGCACTAGAGAACCAGCATTTGATGTGAATGAGGAGCACTATGCTGTATAACATGTGAAAAGTGTAAGTATTTTCGTTAAATTGGATAAAGTTTAAAGCTTATATGAAAGTTATTTTTTGTTCAAGTGGTGAGTGGTTCATCTTAATTTAGTAACAAAGCTGCTCTCAAGGATGCAAATTTGGAAAGCTTGAAATATCAACCTCTTAGGTTTTTATTCCAAGCCTCTCTTTTACGGCTCAAGTGGTGATCATAGTCAATTATCACCATCATAATCTTTTTTTCTTTTTCTTTCTTATATGCAAAAATTCGATGAGTTGAGTCTAATAGGGTACTTACATATTACCTAAAAAAAATCCTCAAGAAAGATCTAACACTAAAGTTAGAGTTGAACTTGTGTTCTTGCAAAATTTGAGTCAATGTTCTATCAACTAAACCGAACTACGTTGACAAATTCATTTGTTTAAGAATCTTGATAATCGTTTTTATCATATCAACGAGTCATATTTACAACTATTTATTTAGGTAAGATGCAAATTATTCCTCCAAACTATGAGTATAAGGGAAAATAGTCTATCAAATTCGTAAATCGATAAATACCAATGAAATTGTGATGTATTAGTCAAAGTGATATATTTGTTGACTTCTGTTATTAGACACGTGAAAACGTGACCTTCATAGATCTCAAATCAATGCCACACTAAGCATAAAATTGCATAAAAAATTTATGAACAAATTTCTTTCTTAACATGTTTGGATGCTGACGTAAAAACTTAAAAAAAAAAGAAAAAGATGTATACACATATATAAATAATGATTTCGAAACACAAAGTATGCAATGAAAAAGAAGATACAACAAAAGGTCTTGAGGCAAGGAAATATGTTCACAAGGATCACTGAAAAACCGAAGTAACCCACACCAACCAAAGGATAAAAAAACAAACTTAGCACAGACTAAAAATGAAAAGGACGGGATGTTAATTAACAACCCCTAAATATACAAGTGGTTGAGTCCACCCAGCAGCAGAGCTAGAAAAAAAAGTTAGGGTGGACCACTAAAATTAACTGTTGAAAAATTGTTTAAAGCCTCACAAAATAGACCTATAATTGAATTATTTAAATTTTTTGGATGGGCCACTACATCACTTTGCTGGAATTTGGATCAACTGAAACCTAAAACCGACATAAAATTGTATAAAATCTCGCAAAATAGACCTATAATCGTTAATTTTTTAATTTTTCCGGGTGAGTTGTGGCCCACCCCAGCCCATGAAAGGCTCCGCCACTGAGTCCACCGATCATTCAAGCGATAAATGATATTTTTACTCTTATTTTTCATCCACAACCAAGGCAAAGATTTAACTTTATGTATCTAAAGATCTCCAAGTCCCTCTTGAACACAAAATATTACTTCATTTCGAGTATTTTTTTCAAATAGACCACATCGATGTCAATCAAATGACGCCAAGCTTATAACAAAAATATCCACTACCAATCAAACCACAAAATGAATTATCGTGTGTCTGGTTACATAGTAAGCCACCACCACTTCGCGTTTGCAACTCTTTTGAATGTGAAATTGTAAATCTACTAGTTGTAGCTTCTCTCTCAACGTGATTTTGTACCCTGATTTCTTCATTCACCAAACATACACTTAGCATATTGCAAAACCCATTTATAACAAGTAGTACTAATACCCAACATCAAAAAATGTTTGACATGATCGATTCCTCGAATTCGCAGTCATGGACACGAAGATATGAGTCTAAATTTACAACTCCTCAATGAACAAGATTATCTTTTGTAGGAAGTCTGTTGTTTAATAATCTTCAATCAAAATACGATACTTTCAAAGGAACATTTTTATTCCAAATAAACTCGCAACATGAGTAAGCTGAATTATGTAAGTTTGTATAAAACAAGTGATATTGAGTGAAAGTCCACAACAATTACACAAATATATTTGTCAATAAAAATTTAAGGACTCTTTTTAATTTTTAAAAATCAAAATTAGAATTTTGCTCCCACCCAACCAAAATGACCAAAATACCCCTGTGTGAGTTAACTAACGCAAGTGTTAATCCTGCCTTAGTTAACTCACACTGCGTGACTTAAGTCACACAGAGGCATAATAAGGTGCGTGAGTTAACTCATGCAGGGGTATAATGGTCAATTCAGTTGGGCGCGAGCGTTTTTTGTTGGCTAAAGAGCAGAATTCTTAAAATTAAACCTTGGTGGTTTGTTGAGAGGAAAAAGCCCAAGTGAATATCGAAAGAAAATCCCAAACTAATGAAGTATCTTACTGAAAATTGCTTTTCTGACAACAATAAGTTCCTAGTAACACATGGAAAATACAAATTTGCCCCCAGCAGTAGTTAACTACCGTTAGCCTAGCCGGCAACAGTTAACTACCGTTGAGGCCAGCGGTAGTTAACTACCGCTACACATAATACTTATTCAAGTCAGAACCAAGCTTCCAACCACTCTTTCATTACTCCCTCTCTCTAAAAATTCAATTTTCACTCTCTCTCTAAAATATCTCTACCAAATCATCCAATTTTTTTGCCACTAAATCACAAGTAAGTAATCACTTAGGCTATTATCATACATTTTAGTTGGTATATATGTTTAAATGTTTATAGTTTTGGTTTTAATTTTATGTTAAAATTTTGTTTTATTTATTTTAATAGAGTTATGTTGTAGATCTGAAATGCTATTAACAAATATTATGAATATTTGTTATAATGGAATTATATTGCTTAAATTTATATTTATTTTCGAGTTTTTAATTTTTTTTAGGGTTTATGTATAATTTTAGTTTTTTAGGAGTTATATTGATGAAATGTTTGAATGAGTTTTTCATTGATTGTTTTTAATTTCTTATTGTGTAGATTTAAAACAATGGCCGATATGTTCGAGGTTCATGCACAATTCAACGATGGAGAAACTAAGAGGTTGAAGGTTCGGTACCTTGGTGTCACGTTAAGAGGTATCAAGGATCAACTAAATCAATTCAACCAAAGAGTCAACCTCGGAGACACAAGGAGGGTGTAATACGTTCGGTATAAACGTCCAACGCTCGACGATAAGAGAATATCATTCAATTGGGTGGAATTAACGAACGACGATAACGTGAGGACTATGTTTTGGGAGCACAACATGTTCCAGTGGATTGATATGTGTGTGACGTTGCTGAGATCAACGGAAGATATTCTCAACAGTTTGATTCCGCCAGAAGATCGTCATTAGGTAGGGAATACACCCTCCAACTATAACAATTGTCTTACTCTGAAATGGTGTAATTCAAACTTGTTAAACAACAATTTTCAAACATTCGCCCATAAGTTGTATTGTTCCATTCAAAAGGTTAAATTCTTGTTGGCCTCGTTTAAATGATGGTATTGAAGTGTCAAGGTCTGAACCTCATTCCGTTGACACTTGGATACCATCATTTAAACCAAGCCCAACAAGAATTCAACCTTTTGAAAGGAACAATAGAACTTCCGGGCGAATGCTTGAGCTCTGCTGTTTAGCAAGTTTGAATTCACCCCATTTCAAAGGTAAGATAATTGTTGTAGTTGGAAGGTGTATTCTCCCCCCAAATGTAATGTAATGATAGGACATATTTAAAAACTTTATGTAATGTAATGTAACTTTTATTTGAATTTATTCAGTTCGCAACATTATTCGAATTTAATTAATATGCAATTTTTATTCGTTGAGTTTAATTAATCTTGTTTCGAATTTATTTATTCTTTTATACATAATTTTTATTCGAATTTATTTATTCAATATGCAATCATAAAATAAATGTGAAAAAATGTTGCATGATAAAAAAAATGTTGAAAAAAATATGAAGTGAATGATAAAAGAAATGTTATAAAATGTTGAATGATAAAAAACATATCGGAGCGGTAGATAACTATTGCTGAGGGCAAACTTGTATTTTCTTTGTGTTACTAGGAACTTATTGAAGTGAAAAGCAATTGTCTATCTGAAGTGTAAACAGGAAGTTCACTCTGAAACTGAAACTGAAACTTGAAATTGAAATGGGGAGAGGCAAAGGAGGGAAGAACCGAACTCAGCGCAAGCACTTCCAGCAAAATAGAGAGAACGTTTGGAAGCAACCGCGTTCAGAATCAGTTCCTTCTTCCAACACAAATACTCTGTTCGATATTCAAAATCCTGATTTCGATCACTATTACAAGGCGCAGAACATCGTTTCATTCGAAGAATGGGATTCGTTTATGCAAGTTCTTCGAACTCAGTTACCTGCAGCATTTCGAATCAATTCAAGGTTTTCTTTTCTTCAATTTTCTACTGTACTTAGATCTTCAACTCTCTAGTATCTAATAACTCACTTCAATATATAAAACTAGTTTATCAATCGTAACAGAATTTCAAAATAGATTATGATTGCACGCCCGTAATAATCGAATAAGAAAACTGGAATCTGAAATTGAAAGTAAAACTGAATGTTAAGAGCAAGTGAGAGCTGTTGCATACATAATACACCTGCACACCATAAGCTATAACAAAATCTTATAAGCTATCTTATAGGGTGTTTCGATTGTAAGTGCTTACTGTATAAGTGCTTTTTACAATGAGGAATGAAGGAAAACTCCACATAAACTATCATGGAGAGCTTATGAAAATAAGTTGAAAACAGCTCATGTGTACAACTAAGTTGTTGTTTCCATAAACTCTTTCAAATTGTTTATGTCATAAGATAAATCTAATTAAACTCTTCCTAAATACTATTGCCTGAATTTAGTTCATCGTAAATTTTTGGATTATCATTAGAGATTTGAATTTCATAAATCAACCCAAATGATACAGGTCTTGATTTACATCCATAATTTATTGATCCGAGTGATGAGAATTTCGTAATTTATTGATTCAAGCTTTGTTCCCTTAGGCTTTGTTTGGGAGTTTGGAGGGGAGGGGAAGGGAAGGCTTTGGAGGGTTGGAAATATGGGGGAAAATGGTGTAAAATCTTTCAAATTTTTTGACACAGTAATTTTTAGAGAATGATAAATCTTATGATTAATATATTTTTAATTTTAATAATATTATAAAATATTATAACTAGATAGATTAAATTTGAAGAATTCAGGTAAACCCTGCAAAACCCCCCAAAACCCTCCTCCAATGCAATTTTTGAGTTCCCCCAAATGAGGAGGATTTTGTTTTATGAAGAAAAATGAGCCCCCAAAGTCTTCCCCTCTCAATGTCATCTATTTCTTCCATTTGCTCCTTCCTTTTTTTCTTTCTTTCCAAACTCCTCCCCTCCCTTCCCCTCCAAACTCGCAAACAAAGCCTTAGAGTAGTCTATCCAGCTTGGTACAATTTAGTTGAGGTCTAATGTGATTTTTTTTCTTTTATCCAAAGATATATTTGATTTCTAGATACTGAGAGTCTCTGTCAAAAGGAGTATTATTATTATTGTTATATTTTTCTTCATAGTTTGAAAAGTCTCTTCTCTTTAATTGTGTATTTTTGTTTAATAGGTTTCTTTTAATGTTATTTTCAATTTTAAAAAAATACCCTGCAATGTATGTATACTATATAGTATATTCAGATCCCTTTGAATGCAGATTAGTTCATCCAAATTGTTTTGATTCACATCTCATTTACAATTTTTTGTTTTATCTCAGTAGCCTTTTTCATGCTGATATCCGGTCCCAGCTGGAGAATGACTTTGCACCTGCTCTTCAGGCCATGGTAAGTCATCAATATCAATGATGTATGAATAATCACACTGTTTTTTTTTGTTTGTTTACTGTCTCTGTTTGGGTCCTGGATTGTTGCATATAGGTTGATGAAGTGGATGAGGAGGAAGCTATTAGACCTTTGCCATGGTATCCTGAGAATCTTGCTTGGCATTCTAATTTTTCCCGTATGCAGCTTAGGAAGAATCAATCACTTAAGAGGTAAATAAGCTATTATCTATGATTGTCTGTGTGCATGACATGAATTGATTCAACCGAGTTTTGCATTCAATATCTATCTAGTCAATGGTGGCTAGCAGCCGACCATATAAAAAGATAAAGCGGTTAGCGTTGTGGCCGCTACGTCAAAGTTTAGGGAAACAATACAGGAAAGCTTATACCACACATAAAAGCTAAAAATTAAAAGAATCTACAACAACGCAATTGCAAAGTCATATTGATAACTAATAGTCAAAGTTCATTGTTACCGACATTCAAGCCGCCAAGGCTGAAAATAACTCACTTAAGCATTTAAAATTGATAAAAGTGTTTCTTTACTGGAATCACTATCTCCAAGGTGAGGATGGTAACTGAAATCGTCTCAGAAAAGAGTAAATGACAAGATATGAGTATTTCGTTGTTCATTCAGAATCTTGGGGTCAAACGATCAAATAGTCCCAAAAAAAAAACAGAAGGAATGACTATAAGTTGAGGGGGGTGGGGGGACGGCGGCTATTTAAGGGTGAAATGGCCAATTCAGAATTTTACAAGAATTCCACTGTAGCGAGTGCTATTCACACGCCGTTGGCAGCGCTACACCCTCTGTTGACTATAGAGTTGGATATGTGGTTCTTAGCATTTGATCATTACCTTAAATCCTTGTGAATCTTGCAGGATATTTGGATCACATTTAATTATTTAAAAAAAATAAAAAATCAGAATGCTTGATTCTGTCATTTGAAATATTATATACGCATATGTTTGTTCTTCTAACTAATATTCCAATTTTTGCTTCTGATTATGTTAACATCTCAGGTTTCATGAATTCTTAAAGCTAGAAAATGAAATTGGAAATATTACGAGACAGGAAGCTGTTAGCATGGTGAGCCAGTTTAACAACTTTTGCACGTCATGAACATATTAAATGATTTGCTTTTCTCTTAACCTGGACGCTTTAGTACATGTAGTTTAAATTAGGCAGATACCATTCAGGAATTTAACTTGTGCACGCAAATGTTTTGTTTGCAATGCAGGTGCCTCCTCTGTTCTTAGATGTACATTCAAATCATGTTGTACTTGATAGTAAGCAACTTATGCTGCACCAGTACTTTTGTCATTTTTACCAGCTCTTGTTCTATTCTTTTTATTTGGAATTTTAACTTCAGTGTTTCTAACTATTTTGCTTTTACTTTCCTTCTGTTCAGTGTGTGCTGCACCAGGTTCAAAAACATTCCAATTGCTTGAGATTTTACATAGATCAGCTAAAGCCGGATCACTGCCTGATGGAATGGTTTGTGTCCATACAAGTACATCATGTTATTCTGTATTACATTTGATTTTCCAGACCAAGTAGTTTTCTGACTATGACCTGTCCTCATCAAGCTTCCATTGCATAATTTATTGATTAGTCATTGTTTGATAATAAGGTTGTAGCAAATGATCTAGATGTACAAAGATGTAATCTTCTCATCCACCAAATAAAACGAATGTGCACAGCAAATCTAATTGTCACCAACCATGAAGCTCAGCACTTCCCAAGATGTCATTTTAACATGGATTGTGATATAATGGGTCCAGATCAGTATAATTCCCAACTGCTATTTGATCGTGTTCTATGTGACGTACCATGCAGTGGAGATGGTACCCTCCGCAAGGCACCCGATCTCTGGAGGAGATGGTAGTTTTCTTTTCCTTCCATCTTCATATCCTTTTATTCTCTTTTTTTTCTGTGTTTTTTTCTCTTCAACCATGATAATCCTTTTATTGCTAAGATTAATTCTGCTTGTATGCAGGAACACAGGGACAGGAAATGGGCTTCACAACCTACAAATTTTAGTTGCCATGCGAGGTATGTTTTGATAGATGTCAACCTGTTTTTAGGGCATGCTTTTTTAGGCTTGATTTGATTTTCCTTTTAAGAAGTGATTGATGCAAGACAAATTGGTTGGGTCAATCATAATCATGTTTTGGTGTATTGGGCAAGGAAACTGTATTATGCTGTTAAGAATGCCATCTGTGGGTAAAGCAAAAACATGCTTATTTAATTGCCATGTGAGGTATGTTTTGATAGATGTCAACCTGTTTTTAGGGCATGCTTTGATTTTCCTTTTAAGAAGTGATTGATGCAAGACAAATTGGTTGGGTCAATCATAATCATGTTTTGGTGTATTGGGCAAGGAAACTGTATTATGCTGTTAAGAACGCCATCTGTGGGTAAAGCAAAAACATGCTTATTTTCCATTAGGATCTCTATGGATAAATTACACATATTATTGGAAGGGAAGACGTATTGAAGAGGAAAAGCATTCCTTACACCAAGTATTTTTTTCTAGCATAAACTTGCTGCCTCTTGGGGCCTTGGTTCTAAAATTTTCAAAGATAGTACTGGCCTAATAAGATAAAACATGCTATTTATCGTGTGTGTGTGTGACTTGTCTTGTAATAAAGCTCGTCTTGTAAGATGTTTTTGACCAACACAGATGCTATTTTGATTTTATCAGGCCTATCTTTACTTAAAGTTGGTGGAAGAATGGTTTATTCGACCTGCTCAATGAATCCTATTGAAAATGAAGCTGTCATTGCAGAGGTAATCAGCCTTAAATGTTCTGTAATTAAATGTAGTTCCAGCCATGCTAAGTAGTCTGTCAGTTGGAAGCTTTGTGAATAAGTGCTTTGGTTTCATAAGATCAAGTAAATAACTCATGCTTTGTTTAGGTCAATCAGTTGCTTCCCTTCATGCAGGGCAGTCCCTTCCCAAAAAATACCTAGTTTTGGTATATCAGGGATCAATTGGTTGATATGTTTGATATCTTATTGATAACTTGTTTATATGAAACATGGAATAAGATTTGAAGGAGTATTTAATAGAAATGTGTAATTTAATTAATGGAAGCTAACTGATGGAATAATATAGTTCTGGAGCTAGCTATCCATTCCACAGTATAATTTGCTACTTGCATTTATCTTATTCTGCCTTGGATCTCATTCCTACTTCTGTTATTTCTAACTTAATGTCAATTCATCATTCTTACTCCAGATAAAATAAAGCATTCTGTGGTTGTGAACTTGTGATTACTCAGGAAAAACTCCGCCTGAGATATTACCACCTTTTAATTAGTATATTTACAACATAATGGGTTGCATTTTGTTTATCGTACACTGATGTTTTTGTAATTTAAAAATGTTTTTGTAATTTAAAAATTGCTGGAACGTTTTTTTCAAAAAAATAACAAGAAACATTTATTTTCAATGCTTTGGTCTTTGATGTCTATTAGAGAGTACTTTTAACACTGCTTGTAGCTCTTTTAGTATGTAATGCAGTGGGGGGCTAGGCTTAATTGATTCCCTCTTCCTTACTTTTATAATTATTTGCAGCTTTTGCGGAGGTGTGAAGGATCTATTGAACTTGTTGATGTCTCCAGTGAGCTTCCCCAACTTATTCGTCGTCCAGGTCTAAAGACATGGAAGGTTTGTGCCTCTTGTGGCCATTTATTGCTTTCAGTTGTAGTGTCTTAAAGATACTACTTATAATGTCAAGAAATGGATATCTTGATTGGCTTACGCATGGAATAATTGAGCATGTTTCAACTGGAATTGTTTAGAAGTAAAGTAGTGTAAGTGAAGATGTCCATGTTTGATGTTTCCTCTGCTTTCCCCATCTGGATATAATCAATTTTTGAATATAGTATACTCCTCATTTAGTAGCTGTGGGAGAAAACCTAGTCCAGCATGACAGTTATCGCTTACAACTCTTGCCCCTGCTTAGCTGATAAGTTGTATAATCGGTAGGAGATGTTATCGCTGACTGTGGACTTGGACTGTTGCGTTTCTGATTAGCTTATTTTTTAAATGAGTCTTATTTGTTGATCTGTTCCGTTTGTATCATTTGGATGTCTTTCTAGTTTTTTCTATGTTCATGTTCATAGGAAAACATCGAGTCCCAAGCTTTCTTAATAGAAATGCTTATGTTTATCCAACTTGAACCCGCTTTTCCAGAAGCAGATGTTGGATTATATATATGTAAAAAAAGCTCATATTTCCAAACCTAGACAACTATAAAGGGTTGAATTTGTCATGCGGCTGTATGCATTTAAACACATCTGAAGGTGTGACTTTGGTGTTGCAGGTATGTGACAAGGGCAAGTACTTGGTTTCCTGTAAAGAGGTTCCCAAGGTTCATAGAAATGTAGTTCTCCCCAGCATGTTTCCAAATGGTGGAAGCTATCAAGATATTGACTGTAACAGTAATTGTGATGTTAACGAACATTCTGAAGATGGTGTTCAAGAAGCGGAGAATCCTGTGATGCATGAGTTTACTGAGGAAGTTTCTGATTTCCCACTCGATCGATGCATGCGGTTACTGCCCCATGATCAGAACTCTGGAGCCTTCTTTATAGCCGTATTGCAAAAAGTTTCTCACCTGCCAGGTGATTTATTATATGATTTATGTTGTTTTTCTATATCTCTCAAATCCAAATAAAGACAGCCAAAGAATTTCGATGAATATTGAAAATATTCAAGCTTTCGTTTTTAACAATGTCGTTTTGTATGTTATATTTCCTGTTTTGCAGCAATTGAGGTAAAAATCAGAAAAAAAGTTGATAGGCAACATGTAGAATCAGTAAACCAGGGAAATGAGGATGCACAAGTATTGCAGATTAATCCATCAGAAAGTACACACGAAGAAGTTTGTGAACAAGTTTCCGAGGATAGCAAAAATGAACCCAGCACTGCAGATTTTAAATTTAGTCCTGTTATAGATGAAGGAGATTCTGAGGAAGCCCAGGAGCCCCACAATGAAGAAAACATAGCAAAGATCACTCCAAGCAAAAGAAAGCTTCAAATACAAGGCAAATGGAGAGGCGTTGACCCTGTAGTTTTCTTCAAAGATGAAGCGATTATTAAGAGCATAAAGGCATTTTATGGTATCAATGAGCATTTCCCATTAGATGGTCACCTTTTAACAAGAAACAGCGATACAAGCAATGTAAAAAGACTTTACTACATCTCCAAGCCAGTTAAGAATGTTCTTGAGTTGAACTTCTCAGTTGGACAGCAACTGAAAATAACTTCTGTTGGCGTGAAAATTTTTGTAAGTCTAACATTTTTCTTTGCCAACACTTTTTGCTTTTGCTATCATAATAATTACTCAATGCACAGGCTCCTTAGTTTAAATAATTCCAATGCAATAAAGAATAATTACTTTTAAAAGTAGAGGCAGGAAAAAACTTACATAGGTAAGGATGGTAGGTTGGGCCTTTCTAATTACAGAAATAATTCAGTTAAACCATATTTTATTAGCAAAAGTATTAGTTTAGTACTATATACACTTTGATATTCAAGAAGTTCGCACCCATGACTTTATGCAGTCAACTGTTTCAATTTCTGTTTTCCTCTATTCGATTTGAAACACATGTTGAATTGTATCGGATATGATTGTAATCAACTACTACTGTTTTGTGTGATTTCATTTTTGCCTGATAATTGATACTGATTATGTATTGCAGTATAATGTCTAAATACTTTGATAGCATTTTATTAAAAACAAGAAAATCTATTATTTCTTGTGAATAACCAAGTGAAATCTATTTGCTCTTATATCATATAGGAAAGACAAAAGTCACGTGAAGGTAGATCTGTAGAATGTGCTTTCCGAATCACTTCTGAAGGGTTGCCTCTTATCCTCCCTCACATCACCAAACAGATCCTAAGCGCATCTCCTATAGATTTCAAGCATCTTCTCCAGTATAAAAATATAAAATTCGCAGAATTCGTTGATGCCAACTTTGGTGAAAAGGCAGCAAACCTAATGCCAGGCTGTTGTGTGGTAGTTCTGGGTGAAGGTATTTTACCACCTTGATGCACATAGCACATGCCTATTGACTTGACTATTTACTTGACCACTATCACTTTTTTGCAGGGAACAGAACCGCCGCAGAGGCCCTCCATGTGGATGAATCATCAATAGCCATTGCATGCTGGAAAGGCGGGGCAAGTTTGACCGTGATGGTTACTTCAATAGAATGCCAAGAACTGCTTGAAAGGCTTTTAATGCGTTTAGACAGAGTCACTGAAAAGGGTTCCTCCATTCATGAGAACAAGCAGTCTAATAATGTGGAAGATGTAGAACAGGAGTCAAACGGTAACAGCCAAGATGTGGAAGCTACTTGATGTTGGTAAAATACACAGCAGTTGTTATTTATTGGGCACAACCAAGCAGACATCAAAATTCATTTTGAAATTATTTTAATATTATCTTGATTTTTTATTGGTTGTGTTTAATAGTCACGTAATCATGCGACTTCAAACAAGTAGATAAATCTTGATAAGGCACTGCTTCCTTTTTCTCCTTACAGGAGCATTTTTCTAGTCGTGTCTCTTAACCTTTTTTGTGTACTCCTTGTTCTCCACAGCAAAGCTAACACACTGCTACAATTTTGTATTACGGGATTTGTTATTGTGGTTGTTGTTAGAGCATTGGTTGTTGTTTTTAGTGTCATTTTTTCATCGTTTTGTATGGAAAATCACTAAGCGGCCGACTTCGTTTTATACAAATTTACCATTTAAAATAAAATAAAATAAAATACACATTAGCATTTTCAAATATAAAAATATCTTCCAAAATCAAGCAACAACACACATTTCAAAATTCCAGTTTGTATCATTCTACATTTGGCTAAAAAAGACTTCATAAAAAAAAAAACACAATATAACTGTATGATCCTCTCAAAACAGTAAGTTTCACTATCTCATTTAATAAATAGTATGGAATACGAAATTTCAGCATTGAATTCTCAATTAATTCTACATCCAACTTGTTCCATTAGACCATCCACAATGGTGGATACTTCACTTATTTAGCACCACATTAAATATGCACCCCCATTGTGGAGTATAACATATGGGTGCTTATGAAGGAGGGTGGCTATGGAAGCACCTTCTCTCTCTTCATTTTTCATGGATCTCATTTAATAAATCGTAGTAAAATGAATAAATTTTGTTAAAATTGTAATGGTGCAGAGTTGTTTGTGGAGCCTATTTAATAATTTCTTTTGAGGTGCTGGTTCGAGAAAATTGGTGCTTATTAAGTTTAAAATTGGTGATGTGGACATAGGGGACCCACTTAAGCACCCGATGTTGATAATAAGGAGTATAAACTAGAATTCATGTTGTATCTTTATTGCTTCCTCGCAGAAATAGGAGAAACAAATTCTACATCACTCACCAATGGTAATAAGCAGAGTCAATAATGATCTAAAACAAGTCAAAATTGTCCGTAAGGTCTATGTTTAAAACTTAAAACTCCTAATGATAGCAGGGATAACTTTTTGAACTAACAATTGAAAGAATTGAATGATCATTAATCTAAGAAAGAATTAAAACCTACAACAGTCACTCCTTTTTTTTTGGTTACAACAACAGTCACTCCTTTAAACATGCAATATTAATTTCTTCAAATCCTAAAAATGAAAATAGCAAACCAAAAATAGATTGCTGCATCAAGACACTAAAATTGTTAGTTTGTTACTAAGTCTACATCCATGCCTCATTTTAGAGTTCACAAACACAGATTTTCGAAATCAACCATTTTCACCATTGACATCTAAATTGATGGTGATATGATGCTCATGCTTCACATGCCTGTGCCACAAAAATTTGCAGCCAAAATAGCTTATTATATTTCTACTAAAGATCCGTGGGAATAAGGATCATCAAATATATAAATCCATAAGAATCCATGAGCATTGTCAAGAATTCATCTAATAAAAATCCATAATATTTAAGAATCCATAAGAATTATCAAGAGCATTATCAAGAATCCATACAAGAAAAATCCATAAGAATAAATCAAACAAGAACAAAATCCTCAAGGTTATCTCTAAAGCAAAGTTCTCACTTTCCTACAAGCATAACTAAATCTTCAAAAAGCATATTTTCAATCACAAGAGAGACAATTTGAATATGCAAATCACTTGTTCTTCCTTGGCTTTCTTTAAATGTCAATTTTGGGACAAGAAGGGTGACTTAATTCAACCTATAAGAAAAAAAAAACAGCTGTGTCATTTCAATATCAAAATACAAACATCATGTCCGTCTCTTTACATTTTATCTTCTGCAACTTACACACACAAATGTTAAAAACACACAAAAAATCAAAGAAACAAACCGTATTTAATATCAAAATCAATATGATTGAACCATTGAGATAAACTATAACAAGTACCTTCTCTTAGTTTTATTTTTGTATTTCAACTGGCGATGTTATCAATAGGCAAGGAAGGTGGTAGAAGGCTTCCAACATAAATCATAGCTTCATTGAAATTAGGAATTCCTGTAACATAGGTAACTTTATAACTTTTGAGATAATACCAAAACAGCTTCTTCTTAAGCTTCTTCTTAGGATCACTCATGAAATCACCCCTAAATTCTACTTCCAACAGAACTTTACTTCTATCACTGGAATAACATAAAGGCATCATAAACTTTAAAGGTGAATTGAAACACCATTCCCCTACAAAAGTAAACAATTTACACCAACTATCTCTAAATCCATATTCTTTCATCACCCAAACATCAAACTTATTAGTTCCATTACAACTCACAGTCATACAAAGACATTTTCCCAAAACCGAAACATAATTAATCTGGTTTGTAGCTTCTTCAAGATCAGGAAGAGGAACCTCATTGAAAATCTCTTGTGTTATGTTAAAAGCGAGGATTCGCTTACCAAGATTCCCAGTCATTACCCAATGAAAAGAATTCTCAACGCGAACCCTCACGGTTTCAGATGACAAAAAATCGTACGGTATATCAGGAAGTGATGTCCATGAATTAGTTTTGAAGCTGAAGAGTGTCACTTTTGTAGCCATAGTGTGAGTGTGCGGCTGTGGATAATAGATTACTAAACAAGGAGAGATTCTGAGAAGTTTGTAATCGTCAGCGAATTGATAGAAAGCGGAGCCGCAGCCGTCGTCATAACGGATTATGTTAGGGATGGAGTGATGATTACGGGTGTTAGGGTTCCAGAAAGCCATATCACGGCCGTTAGAGATGCACAGGAGGCCGTTACATGAACCAAGGAGATAGACTGTACCCCTCAAAGGATATTTGAGTCGAACTGCGGTGGTTAGGTTAGGGAAATCGAGTTGGTAGAGTTTGGAGTTGAGGCCAAGGATGAGGTTGAAGTTGAAGGAGTTTTTGAGGTGAAGGTTAGTGAAGTTGTGGGAATCAATTAAGGATTTGAGTGATTTCGAAGTTGATCGGAATCGGAGGACGGATTGCACTGGTGAGCGGGAGAGGATTTCGGTGAACAAATCCAATGGAATATCAGACATCTTTGGAAGGTCACAAGGTTTAGGGTTTTTTTGTTTAGAGTATTGTTATACCCTCAAAGAGTTCAGATGCTCTCCATTTTATTTTTTTGGGTACAAGATGCTCTCCATTTCTACCAACACTGTTAGTAATGTTTAGAGTAATATTTGTAGTTTTGATGTATAAATATCCAATTAATGTCATATATTCTAGAAATGCATGTGTTTATATCATGAATTTACACCAAAATTATATAGTAATGGACATTGTCTTTTATTGTAGCAAATGGAGAGGATTTTAATTCATTCCAAGAACGGAATTCTACGAAAACCACTACATAGTAGTGCACTGTATCAATTTTTTATTTTTAACAACAAAATGAATAAATAGACAATTACCCTCTGAAATTGTAAGTTTCGTCAATTACCCCCCTGAAATTAACAAAACTTCAATTATCCCCTGAAATTGCACAAAGTTAATCAATTTACCCCTTCTGTCAAATTCTTCTGTTAGTCAACATGACGTTTTGCAAATACCCTCTGAAATTTTACACTTATGTGCAAAATGCCCCCCGAACTTGAAAATTTATATATATATATATATATATA